>Ga0115545_1000009_pt1 | contig 235780 bp, 271 predicted proteins | sample COGITO_mtgs_1003_FD_87188 | JGI IMG/M metagenome (GOLD analysis project Ga0115545, IMG submission 87188) | Pelagic marine microbial communities from North Sea - COGITO_mtgs_100330 | ecosystem: Environmental > Aquatic > Marine > Epipelagic | place: Germany:Helgoland, sampling site Kabeltonne...
CGTGTATATTCAGGTTCTTGATAGCCTGTGGATGCAACACCTCGAGAATATGCAACACCTGCGCGATGGTATTCACTGGCGTAGTGTCGGTCAACGCGACCCACTGGTAGAATATCGCCAGGAATCACAGAAACTGTTCGATAGTCTGCAAGAAACGTTGCGTGATGAAGTAATAAAAACGGTCTTGCACGTACACAAGCACGACGTCGTTGCCGTCAGCGATGAAGAACACGAAACCGAACTAACTCGACTCGCTGAACGCGCCGTTGCAGCTGGCGTAAACGAACTGGGTAGCGGTGAATCGAACCGTGATGGAGACTTTAAGGTTTCTAAGAAGCAGTCAGTCAGTGATGAGAACAAAGTTAAAAATCAAGCTCGTAAGAAAAAGAAAACCGCGCGACAAAATCGCAAGAAATCCCGCCGTTAGTAGAAAGTTGTTGCTATGAAACATATTGTTCAAGAAGTTAAGTTAAAAAATGGTGCGCGTGGGCTGCTCATCGATGTTCCCGGTGCGAGTGTCATGAGTTTTCAGTTTCAATTTCGCGCGGGGAACCGATACGTAAAAAATAAAGACATCTACGAAACAGCGCATGTTATGGAGCATCTTGCGTTTGGCGCCAATGCGAAGTTTAAGAGTGAGCATGAATACGAAGCTGAGTTTACTAAAAACGGTGCCTACCATAATGCTTATACCAGCGATCTCTCGATGGTTTACGTGGCAGATTGTGCAGATTTTGAATGGGAACGGATTTTAGACTTACAACGAATCGCCATCTGCTCACCAAAATTCAATGAAGCAGAACTAGATGCCGAAAAGGGCAATGTTCGCAGCGAGTTAACTGGTTACTTGAACAACCACAATCGTGTGCTCTGGCCGAAAATCCAGCAACTCCTTGGTGAGGATATTTTGACCTTTTGGCAGCGCATTCAAACGATTGCAAACATCGACATCAAGGATGTACGAGAGCATTATAAGCGGACGCATACAGCTAAAAATATGCGATTTGTCGTTTCTGGCCAACTACAGGGACGAAAAAGCGAAATCATGCGTCAGCTCGAGAGCTGGGACCTGCCAGAAGGCGAGCGGTTTGACGTACCCAAAGACGACATATCGAGCGGCAACGCTACCTTGATCCGTCGCAAAGAAGCTTCTAACCTTACCTTTGGACTAACCATGATGATGCCGCGTGAAATTACTGATGAAGAATCTGATGCTATGGATGCGCTTGACCACATTTTGACCGGTACGATGCACTCGCGAATCTACGGGAAAGCCCGCTCGAAAGGCTTGGCGTACGGCGTGTTTTCGGACACTTCGGCTGGCTTCCACGACAGTAGTTGGGATTTTGGTGGTCAAGTAAACCACGATACAGCTGGTAAACTATTTGACATTATCGTTGCAGAAATAAAATGCGTGCTCAACGGCGACATTACCGAAAAAGAACTCGAAGCAGCAAAGTCATATGCACTTGGCCGCCACCAAATGGGCGCACAAACCGCTGGACAAATTAGCAATTTTTACACGAATCGTTACTTTGCCGATGGTGTGGTCAAGGATTATGAAAAAGTTCCGCAGTCGATTAACGCCATAACGAGAGATCTTATGGTACAAACGGCAAGTGGATTCATAAATAATGCGACCTGGGTAATTGCCGGGGTATCAAGCGAAGAAAAAGAAGAAATTGTGAAACTTGCTGATAAACTTGACGTGCTGTTTAGCTAAGCAATCTCGGCATGTTTAACGGCAGCGTCAAGCATGGCTCGATTTACGCGCATTTCATCGGTTCTTTGTATCCTTGGTATCTGCGATTCGATTGCCGATATTCCTCGTGTATATTGGACACCAAGCTCAGCCGGATTATCTGAAAAAGGGTCATGGAGCAGCTCGTTAGTACCAATCGCGTGCACGCCATCACTATTTCCGTGCATCGTTGCAAAACTAATACGCTTAGCGCGTTTACCCGCAACTTGCCTAGCGGTCATACTGGCGCTTCCGCTGTGACAAATGTCGTCGATAAATAGCAGGTGAGGATCTGGACTGTATCTATCTAAAATATCGTCTACTCGCTCTTGTAGATGCCTTCGGTTGACACCATCGCTATTGCTCACGCGCGCAAAGTGAATAGCGCCGTCATCAGTTGGAAACGGTGCACCTTCCATCGTTTTTCTCCACATAGCATGTACGGCTAAGGAGAATAACCTCGCACCACGGTCACATCCGATTACAATATCGGGTTTTGTCTCAGCAATATACTCGACTACCGGTACGGCAAGACGAGGTAGGTCATCGATTGAAAGCGTGTTCATTGAATTTACTATAAAATATTAATGGCATTTATACAATAGTAGGCTAACAGTATACTTATAATAAAGCTAGTATTTATGAAAGTGTCCGTACAGTGTAAACTAGGACTATATGAATATCGCTATCGCCGGCTACGGCATCGAAGGACGCGCAAATTACGACTATTGGAATATGGAGTCGAATGAATTAACGATTGTTGACGAGCGAGATAGCTTGGACGATCTCCCGGAAGGCGCAAAAACCATTTTAGGCCCGGGCGCGTTTAGCGAACTGAAAGAGTTCGACATGGTGCTACGAACTGCTGGGCTGTCGCCGAGCAAGATACAAACCGACGGCATTATCTGGACATCGACAAACGAATTTTTTGCAAAATGCCCGGCAAAGATTATCGGCGTAACCGGCACAAAGGGTAAAGGAACCACGAGTAGCTTGATAGCGGCGATGTTACGCGAAGCAGGGAAGACGGTTCATTTAGTGGGGAACATTGGCTTAGCAGCATTAACTGTGCTAGATACAATCCAGCCAGACGATATAGTGGTATTTGAAATGAGTAGTTTCCAGCTGTGGGATCTCGACAAAAGCCCGAATGTTGCTGTCATTACACCAATCCATGCCGATCATTTAGACGTGCACGAAAACTTTGATGACTACGTTGCCGCGAAAGCAAACATTGTTCGTTTCCAAAGCGATCAAGACATTGTAATCGCAAATGCCGATAACGAAACGGCACAGTCAATCGCGCTGACCTCGTTCGCCAAACAGCTTTCATATCCAACCGGTAATGCAGGGCATGTGGTTAATGAAAAATTCTTCGTCGGTGAAACCGAGATCTGTACTATTGCTGAACTCAAGATTCCTGGCAAACACAATATTGAGAACACATGTGCGGCACTAACAGCTGCGTGGCACTTTTCGCAAGATGTCGCGGCAATGACACGCGCGATAGCTACGTTTAAAGGTTTGCCGCATAGAATTAAGTTTGTACGCGAGCTCGATGGAGTCGAGTACTACGACGACAGTTATTCATCGGCTCCCAGTGCAAGTATTGCCGCTATCCGTTCATTCGTAGAGCCCAAGATCCTCATACTTGGTGGATACGACAAAGGAATAGATTTTAGAAATCTTGCCAACGAAATTGAATCACGCGATAGTATCAAAAAAATATTACTCATAGGACAAACTCGCACGCAATTAGCAAGCAGCTTACGCGATGCTGGCGTGGAGAGTAGCCGCTTTGAAGTAATCGATTCGACGGATTTTTCACAGATTGTAACGCATGCAAAAGATAGTGCGGCACCTGGCGATGTAGTGTTACTAAGCCCAGCTTGTGCAAGTTTCGGTATGTTCAAGAACTTTGCTGACCGTGGTGAGCAGTTTATACAGCTCGTAGAGTCTTTATGAGCTATACGCCGACGTACAACACTTTTATATTCGAATCATATTCATTCGATGTGGATACATGCGTCGCGTCGTTTGCCTATAGCTTTGACGGAACGAGGCACTTTACCGAACAGGTCCAGTTTACTAAGAGCGAAAGCCACAATGAAGCAACACTTGATAGTGCACTGTTCATGGCGTGGATTATAGCTGGCATATCGTATTACAAGGCATTTCCGACAAAGGTTATAGAGATACGCAACCGAACACTGACTACCGCGCAGGCTGATTTTTTTACTTCAGTATATGTGCATGGACTGAGCCAGTTCGTCTACGAAAATGAGTTACATCCAGATGATATTGCACAATTTGAGGGTCGTGACGAAAAATGGTTAGCTCCTGCACTGTACGAGGGTGAAGGCACACTGGTATTGCAAAGTGGCGGTAAAGACTCGTTACTGCTGGCTCAGCTGCTTAAAAAGAATAATCACGACTTCACGATCTGGTATATGACGCAAGGAAGTCAGTATCCAAATGTGCTTGATACGATCCGACAGCCATTAAGGCAGGTGACTCGAACGATCGATAGAGAAGCGCTGGTGGCTGCGAAGCAAGATGGGGGATTGAACGGGCATGTGCCGGTGACATTCATCACGCTTTCGTATGCGATTGTCGATGCGATTTTACATAATGAACATACGGTTCTTGCGGCGATTGGTAATGAAGGGGAGGAGCCGCACGCCTACATCGGTGATTATCCGGTCACGCATCAATGGTCAAAGACGTGGGCTGCAGAAACAATGCTTGCGGAGTATGTATCAGAGAACATCGCTTCAGAAGTACGAGTTGGCTCGCCGCTTCGAGCTTTTACGGAGCTAAAAATTACCGAGTTATTCGCTGAGCACTTGTGGCATGCCGTCGGTCGCATGTTCTCATCTTGCAATCTAGCAAATTATAAGCAAGGCCACGGGAATCATCAGCTAACATGGTGCGCGGAGTGCCCAAAATGTGCAAACTCGTACCTGTTGTTCGCACCATTCGTCCCTCGGGCCGAATTAAACGACGTCTTCGGTAAAGATATGTTTGAGGACGATACACTCACCGCAACATTCAAGGGGCTATTAGGCGTAGACGGTGTCGAAAAACCATTCGAATGTGTTGGGGAAGTGGAAGAGCTTCGCAGTGCGTATCACGCCGCTATCGAAAAAGGATACACTCCGTTGCCCATTGTGGTACCCCACACCTCGTTCAATCGTGACAGTGCGAACAACTCGCAGCAATGGGCATATGATCTGATACGTCAAGCAGAGTAGTGTATCTATTTTGCAGTTGTCAACGCATCTACCAAGGCTGACGTTTCTTCTGCGGCCGCTTCGGGGCTACGTGCATTAAGAATAGCCCTACCAATCACTAGTGAATCTCCCGTCGCAAGACGGATGTCACTTTCTTTGTTTGCACCAGGAATCCAAATACCTGTTTCTGGGTGTACAAGACCTCTTACTACAGTAAGATTTTTCGGGGTAGACACTACGTCAGTTATTTCTGAATGTCGTGCATCTTTTAAGCCAAGGTGGCGTGAGGTCTTTGTTGGCATGTACTTTGAGACATTACCGCCTTCGTCTCTCCAGAATCCTTTGCCGCGTGGCGGGTCAAGCGCGAGGACGACTTCTAAATCGCTTTCCGCAGCACCTTCTAAAATAGAGCTAAGAATATTTGGGCCTACTGTAGGAGATGCAACCATGGTGTCGTACCCATTCTCAGAGATTGCTTTGATAAGTTGTCCGTAATTTAAACTTGGGTCAGTCGGCTTGTTGAGGTCGCTAATCGCGCTGTAGCTATTATTATCACAGAAGGTGAGAGCACCAGTTTCTTGACCTATAACTAGGCACGTTAGCCCAATCTTTAGACCTCGTACTCTAAGGTTTGCTCTCTCATCTACTGCTGCCAGAGTCTCGGCTAGTTTGCCATAATCCGCTTGACCATCTACGGCGACTATAATATCAGTCGATTGAACTTCTTTACTAGGCACTTTATGAACTCCTTACTACATAAGTTTTACAAACTTTACTATAAAATAACATAAAAAGCAACCCCGCGCCGAGATGATACAATAAAGGGATATGCAGCCTCTCCTAAAACGAATCTCCGAACTTGAAGAACAGGTACTCAAAGCAGTCGAACGACTTGGGCTGATGCCAAAGAACGAACTACTTCTTGAATTAGACGATAAGCTGGCGCAGCCGGAAGTGTGGAACAATCCCCAGTCTGCACAGAAACTGAGTAAACAAGCATCGGACCTTCGTACACTGATAGCACCATGGGAGACATTGCAGGCGCAACTTTCGGATATTCGTGAACTAATGGATCTTGGCGACGAAAGCTTGGCGAAAGAATTTGAAGGTCAAATTACTGCTATGGAGAAAGAGTTTGCTGGGCTTAAAAAGCAGCTTCTGTTTAACGGTGAATTTGACGACCACAACGTGATCTTACGTATTACATCTGGTGTGGGCGGAAACGACGCACAGGATTGGGCGGCGATGCTCGAACGTATGTACTTGCGCTGGACCGAAAAAAGCAACTTTAGTGCTAAAAATGTCGAGCGGTCTACGGGCGAAGAAGCGGGCATTAAAACCAGCGTCATAGAGATCTCTGGCCCATTTGCGTATGGCAAAATGCGTTCAGAAAATGGCGTGCACCGGCTAGTACGACTCAGCCCCTTTAATAGCGACAACCTTCGTCAAACCAGCTTCGCACTCGTAGAAATTCTGCCACAAATAGATGAACCAGAAAAAATTGCGATCGAAGACAAAGATTTGAAAATAGATGTCTATCGATCTGGTGGCAGCGGTGGACAAAGTGTTAACACTACCGATAGCGCGGTTCGCATTACGCATATTCCTACCAATACTGTTGTGGCGATACAAAATGAACGCTCGCAGCTACAAAATAGGGAAACGGCGATGCGCGTGTTGCGCTCGAAGTTAGCACAGCTCAAGCTCGATCAGCGTGCGGAGAGCCTACAAGACTTACAAGCTGGCGAAAGTGCAAATTGGGGCTCACAGATCCGTAACTACGTGCTTCACCCCTATACCCTCGTAAAAGATACTCGAACGAAATATGAAGACAAAGATGCAAAAGGAGTACTTGATGGGAAGCTCGATGAGTTTATGAATAGTTTTCTTGAAAACACCTCGCAGGAAAACGAATAATTTACCAGAAGCGGTTACTCCTGTACAATGGTATAAAGATGATTCTGTTAGATAGGGTAACCAAGACATACGGCAAGACGATGAAGCCAGCGCTGAATCGGATCAGTTTGCATGTCGAACCAAAAGAATTTGTGATACTCGTAGGTACTAGCGGTGCAGGGAAGTCTACGCTCTTAAAACTACTGACGAGAGAAGAAAAGCCGACGAGCGGCAAAATTGTGGTTGGTGGCATCGATTACGATTCGTTAAAAGATCGTCATATCCCACTACTGCGGCGTAAAGTTGGGGTAGTGTTCCAAGATTTTAAGCTACTACCTCAGCGTACGGTCTATGAAAACATCGCTTTTGCGCTTGAAATTGCCGGTATGACTAGCCGAGAGATCAAATCAACCGTGCCAAAAGTCATCGAACTTGTCGGTCTAGCCGGAAAAGAAAAAAGCTTTCCGAACCAGCTCAGTGGTGGTGAGCGACAGCGGGTGGCGATTGCTCGCGCAGTGGTGCGACAGCCAAAAATCCTTATAGCAGATGAGCCGACAGGGAACTTGGATCCCAAGCACAGTTGGGATATCATTAAATTGCTCGAAAAAATCAATCGATACGGAACAACCGTCATATTGACGACGCACAACGTCGATATCGTCAATAAGCTGAAGCGGCGAGTGGTGACGCTCGACGGTGGTAAAATCACCTCTGACCAATCACAAGGGAGCTATAGACAATAATGGCAAAAAAAATTGACGCAAAAAGCTTTGCAGCTCAAAAGCGCAAACGACGACAATGGCTGACTTTTGTGCGCATGGTGCGCTACGGCGTTAACAATTTTTCTCGTAATGCCTGGTTGACTGTTGCCGCTACCGCAGTGATGACGATTACGCTACTGATTGTGTTTATGACCCTAGCGGCGCGGAGTACGCTTGAGACAACAGTTGCCGACATTCGAAGTAAAGTTGATATCTCGATCTACGTTAAGAACGATATTGAAGAAAGCGACGTGGCTGCGATCACCGAAGATCTCCAGAAGTTAGATTCTGTGCGAAATATTAACTATGTCTCTCCTGAAGAGGCACGAGGCGATTTTGCCAAGAAGAATAGTAATGATGCAGGCGCCCTTAACGCCTTGAATGAAGCAACCAATAAATTTCCGGGGATCATTCGCGTAAATTTGGTCGACATCAATGAAACAGGTGAACTCGATACGTTCGTAAAAAACAACGAGAACTATAACGCAGCTAAAGATCCAGACCGTGAACCATCGTTTGCCGGGGAACGGCGTACGGCAATCCAAAATATTGGTCGCTGGGTAGATTTTGCTGATAGAGCAGGGCTTGGTGCAAGTATCGTATTTGTCATCATCTCATCGTTAATCGTGTTTAATACCATCCGTATGGCTATCTTCAACCGTAAAGAAGAGATTCAGATGATGAAACTAATTGGCGCTGATAGAAGCTTTATTCGTGGGCCGTTTATTGTAGAAGCAGTTGTATATGGCTTTATTGCAGCCGTCCTAGCGACCGGGTTGGGTCTATTGGCATTATATTCTGCTCAAGATTCGCTACTCAGCTACCAGGTAGCTATTGGTCCAACACTTGATTTCATATTCAAGTACCTTGGGTTCATCTTGCTTGGTATGATTGGTGTTGGTGCCACTATCGGTGTTATATCCTCATTGTTTGCAACTCATAAATATTTAAAAATTTAACGGTAGGTGCTATTGACATTTTGCTTACGCTTATGATAAGATTTATGAGAATGAAACAAAGGTCCACCACACCGGTTTCGAAAGCATCCCTTGCGGCTAAAGGCGCAATTGTTGCTGTAACTATCTTGGCACTAACTGTGTCACCGTATTCGTTTACTGATTCTGCAAAAGCAGAAGATTATGATGCGCAGATAAAAGCACTTGAAAATGAAATCAAACAATATAACCAACAAGCTGGTGCGTTAAAAGATAAACGACAGACGTTGGAAAGTCAGCTTGCTAAGCTCACTATTGAAAAAAACCAAATTCAAGCAGAATTGAATATCAGTGTTGCAAAAGCAAACAAGCTCGAGCGAGATATCAAGATAAACGAAACCAAGATTGCAGATAACAAATCTGTATTAGGTGACACCATCGCTGATATGTATGTCGATAGCAATATATCACCGCTTGAAATGCTCGCAAGCAGCAACAATATTGCCGATTATGTCGATAAGCAAGCGAACCAAGAACAAGTACAGACCACTTTACAAGATACAATCAAAGAAATCGATGTCTTGAAGAAGAAACTTGAAGAGCAGAAAAAAGATGTCGACCGAGCAATTAGTGACCAAAAGTACGCCCGAAAAGCGTTGGTAGACAAAGAAAATGAGAAACAGTCATTAATTTCAAAAACGCGCGGCAAAGAATCTGCGTTCCAGAGCCTTTCAGTAAAAACTGAACGACAAAAAGCTCAGCTAGAAAAAGAGCAAAAAGCAGCACTCGCGGCTCGAATGGCGGCAGCGAATACAGGCGGCGGCGGCAGCGTAGTAGCTGGCGACCCTGGCATAGGTGGATATCCTGCAGAATTATATAATGCCGGTAAAGACACCATGGTTGACCCGTGGGGCATGTACAACCGAGAATGTGTCAGCTATACGGCTTGGAAAGTACACCAAAAAACGGGTAACATGCCGTACTGGGGTGGTGTTGGAAACGCTAATGAGTGGCCTGGGAATGCAGACGCTGCCGGCATACCAAGAGGCAATACACCAAGAGTTGGCTCAGTTGGCATCATCAACGCCGGGTATTACGGGCACACTGTGTGGGTAGAAAAGGTCAATAGCGACGGTACTATCAACATCAGCCAAATGAACTATGGCTTGCAAGGTATGTACTCAGAAGCATACAACGTCAGCCCTTCGACGTACGATACATTTATCTATTTCTAATACGCTTATTCTTATAAACTATTGCTCCAACTACGGTATACTAAGGAGACATGACTACAAAAAATCCTAAATCTCACCCAACTACACCCATGCACCATAAACCCAAAAAGCCAACGCAATCTCGGTCCTTTATCGTTCTGATTCTCATAGCCGTATCGATGATTAGTTTTGTGGCCGGAACGAGGCAGAACGAACTGTCTGCGGCGGTGAGCCAAGTCCTGGGCATTCCACGGAGCAGTGATCAGCTCGATCTTTCGAGTGTTCAATCTACATACCAGTACCTAAAGGCAAACTTTGACGGCAAACTTGATGCACAGAAGCTTATTGATGGAGCGAATCAAGGACTCGTGTCTGGTGCTGGCGACAAATACACGACATATCTGACGCCGAATGACTCCGAGCAGCTTCAAAAGGACCTAGACGGCGACATAGGCGGCGGTATCGGTGCTGAGATAGGTGTACGAAACGATGCACCAACTATTGTTCGTGTATTAGACGATAATCCGGCGAAAAAAGAAGGCCTGCAAAAAGGTGATGTGATTGTTTCGATCAACGATGAAGAGTCGTTAGAATTTGATGCTGAAATGACTGCATCGAAGATACGCGGTAAAGAAGGCACTAGTGTGAAACTGGTGGTGAATAGAGACGGTAAGAATCTAACATTCAACGTGACGCGCGCGGTTGTTAACAACCCAAGTGTGCAGGCGACCGTAAAAGACAATATCGGTATACTGACTATTTCTCGATTCGACGGCCAAACTGGGGTTCTTGCCCGTAAAGCGGCAGAGTCGTTCAAGCGCGATAACGTTCAAGGCGTCGTGCTCGACCTACGCGGAGATGGCGGCGGGTACTTACAAGGTGCTGTAGACGTAGCTGGGCTGTGGCTGAACGACAAGGTAGTTGTGACGCAACGCAAAAACGGCGTGCAAATTGATGAAATGAAATCGGGCAATGACGCGCTATTTGCCGATTTGAATAATACCGTCGTGCTTGTCGACGAAGGAAGCGCTAGCGCCAGTGAAATTGTCGCCGGAGCGTTGAAAGATCACGGCGTGGCAAAACTAGTCGGTACGAAGACGTTCGGCAAGGGAAGTGTGCAGGAGATCATTCGTGTCGATGACGGTGCACAACTAAAAGTGACTGTTTCGAAATGGTTTACCCCAAAAGGAAATACAATCAACGGCAAAGGTTTTCAACCTGACGTAGCTGTGGAGCTGACCAAAGAAGATGTTAACGCCGACAAAGACCCGCAACTGCAGGCGGCCATAAAAGAATTACAGCAATAAAGGTTGTGTTTTTGGTTCAAACTGAGGTAGAATATAGCTATGGACGATAAAAAACGAATACTCTTAGTCGAAGACGACACCTCATTAGCAGACGTATACGAGGCGCGACTAGACCTCGAGGGATTTGAAATCAAGCAAGTGAACAACGGTGAGGATGCACTGACTGCTGCGATAGAATTCAAACCAGATCTTGTATTGCTCGACGCAATGATGCCAAAAATAAGCGGTTTTGATGTACTCGATATCTTGCGCAACACGACAGAAACTGCCAACATGCGCGTCATTATGTTGACAGCGCTATCGCAGCCAAAAGACAAAGAGCGAGCCGAAAACCTCGGTGTAGACGATTACCTTGTAAAATCACAGGTCGTCATTGGTGATGTCGTAGAACGCGTAAAATTTCACCTTGCTAAAGACCGAGCTGAGTAAGAATCAGTCGTAGAAGGTAAGACGCTCACAAGGGGCGTCTTTTTTTATAGTGTAAGCTTATTGACAATAATGCTAATGGTTGCTATAATAAAAATATGACAATTGAAACAAACACCAGGCCTAGAGATCCAAGTGATTTTGAACAAACCGTGCACCAACTAGACGATTTGCATGATTTCATTCTTGCTAGTTCTAGGGAAATGGACCCTACGGGTGAGCAGCAAAGGCTTTCTCGTACCACAGGAGACATGTTATCTCGTGTTTTGGCACGAGCATTTAACCCAGACTTTGGGGCAAGGTTTGAGCTACCTATTGCTAGAGAATTTGATGGTGCGGTAAGGGTTTTGCATGATTCTACATACGCATTAGCAGGTATTGATGACAGACAAACGGCTAGGCCTGTTGATCATAGCGATGATAAAGATGAATCGTTATCAGGGGTAGTAGCAAGTATTGACCTAAGACCACCCTTTGATAATAAGGACGTCGTGAGACTTCAGGTTCTCATGGAGATTCATTCTGGACTTCATAATTCAGAGGCGACAAGCGTGTCGGCGTCGCGCGGTAGAGTCGAGGACGGGGCCATGGCGCTTTGTAGTCTTCTGAGTATATTGCTAAAAGAGAATCCAGGCTCATACGATGAAATAATGCGTGACAAGAAAATAAGTGAAGACCTAGGATATTTGCTTAATGTGTATCAACAAACACCGGAAATTAAGAAAGGGAAATTATGATAGATCCAACAGATCGACAACGACAATGGGAAATTGACCGCAAGGAAGAAGCAAGACCATTACCGGGTCATCATCTTAGAAATTATGATGGTGACGAAGGCGCAAGACAAGTAGACTTGGTGAGTGCGGAACGAGGTAATATTGCTAGAGCGGCAGGTGAACTAGGTTTGACTACGGATGAATGGACCGAATTGCGTCGCAAAATTGGCCGATCTCCTACTAGCAAAGACGTATCACTGTAACTTAGTATAAATAGTTATTGACAATAACGCTAATGTTTGTTATAATAAGATTATGGAAACACAAATAACATCACGACAAGAAACATCAACACCAGGACCAGATTTTTATTATCCAACAGCAGAAGAGCTAGCCGTACAGCAAGTTGAAGCTGATGCAGCGGCCGCACAGCCACATGAAACGAGTGACCCGTCACATGAAACGAGTGAAGTGAGGCGGCCAGGGTTCTTGCGAAGATTTGCACGACGAGCATTTGGCAGAGAGCCACAAACAGTTGCCGAGCAGCCAGTAGCACCGTATGGGTATACTGATGATGGTGAAGTCAAGAGAGTTAGTACAATACATGTAATTGATCCCGAAGGCGTCAAGCCGACCACACAGATTAGAGTCAGAAATTGGTAATAGCGATTAAAATAAAAATGACCCGTTAGGGTCATTTTGTTATAGAGCAGGAAATCTATTCTACAACGACTTGTGTGCGACGGACTGATTTACCAGTAAAACGACGAGTTTTGACGTTTTTGAAGGCGACAACGCCGTCTTTAGCCGCGTGAATCGTGTAGTCACGGCTGAGGAAGGTGCCGTTACCAGCAACTTTTGAGCTACCAGTCTGACGAACGAGTACTTCACCAGTAGAAACAGTCTGTCCACCAAAGCGTTTGACGCCCAGGCGTTGACCTGCGTTGTTGCGGTTATTTTTGCTTGAACCACCAGCTTTTACGTGTGACATAGGTTACTTTTCCTTAGGTTTTATATAAATTACTCATACGATAATAGCAATAATACGTGACTTTGACAAGAGATAGGCGCTAGATTTTTTTGAGGAGTAATAGTTGCCGGGCGACTATTTGGTCTTCACGGAAATAAATCAAATCGTCTAAGGTCGCATGGGTGAGTTCAATGTGCTCGTAGCCGAACCGTTTGAGATTATTGATGAGGCTAAGATGAGATATTCTACCAACGCTGTCTCTCCAAGCAGGGATGGCGATGCAGAGCGGTGTTCCACTTTTTATTTGCGGCCCGATATTGGTGAGGAATTGGGATATGACATCATTGCAGACTCGCTGAACTTTTTGCAGCTTGTCTGGAGCGGGTGGGGCACTGAATGGCTGACCAAGGTATGTTTCGGCTATGACGGCATCGACGGGTGGGTGCCAGGTCGTTTCCATAGCATCACCATGATGAATGACAACGTTGGTGGATAGGTGCCGTGTATCGGTGAGCCATCGCATATTGATGGTAGAGTAATCGACCATTTTTTCTGAAAGGTCGGTACCATATACATCGTGACCCAGCAGGGCTGCTTCTTGCAACACGACGCCAGTGCCACAGAATGGATCGAGAACGCGGTCGTCTTTGCGTACGCCAGAAAGATTCACCATCATCAACGCAAGTTTTGGCGGCAGCATACCAACGAAGGCGTCCCGCTTTGGACGACCCTGGTCGCGAGCGGCGAGAGCTGAAATATTCTGTGCGCCAGTGCTCTGGGCAACTAACACGTTTCCGTCTTTGTCCCGAGAGATAAGCAGCTCGACCTTGTTTGGCGATAACCCGAGCTTATTGTGATGGCTGGTGGCGCTCGATAGAGCTTGTTCTTGGTTTGGAATCAACCGAAGGCTGACATTCGACTTCTTTAGTGTCGACTTGAGTATCAACCCTAATTTCTGAATATCGCGCGCGGGGACGTTCCAATCGTAGACGCTGATCCCAATCGTTATCTTGTGATCTATTTTTGAAAACTTTCGGGCGTAGTAATGAATAACTTTTGTGCTCACTGCTTTCCATTCGGCTTTATGGAGAGAAAGCACCACTTCACCTGCTTTGATGAGCCCGCCAAGTCTCTCTATGTCGAACGATTCTGTTGAAAATATAGCCGCCGTTTCAGAGAACCGCTCAACATGCTCCGCGCCGTACAATACTTCAAGTTCAGCCAAGCTGAGCTTTTGTTGGCGTCCTAAAATTCCTACATAATCCATATATCCTTTAGTATACGCACTTACGAGACTTCTGTATAATAGTGTCAATGTCACTACGAACTTGGATCAGCGTCATCACAGTAGTCTTCCTCGCGGCGATACTGTTTTTCGCGCGTCACGAAATTGCTCAGGCATGGGACTTGTTATCGAGAGTTAATCTCTACGTACTGTCGCTGGTTGTTGTTGTACAGGTGATTGTGTACTTTATTGCGGGGGAAATGATGTTCACGTATTTGCGTGACAAAAAAGCTATTAAAAATATTGGCATACTGCAGCAAGCTCGCATGGCACTTGAAATGAACTTTGTGAACCATGCCTTGCCCAGTGCAGGGGTTAGCGGTATTTCGTATATGACGTGGAGATTAAAAAAATACGGTATTTCTGGTGGTCGCGCTACCTTGGCACAGTTCGTGCGGTTTATCGCATCGTTTGCGGCATTTACGACTTTGTTGATTGTGGCGCTTGTGGCTATCACAATCGATGGCAACATCAACAGGTGGGTGATACTGCTGAGTTCACTGATAGTATTTTTAATGATTACCGCTACCGTGGCCGGTATGGCATTGTTTGGCAGTCCTTCCCGAAGCCGTCGGTTTAGCAACTGGCTGGTGGGGGTGGTGAATAAACTAGCTCGACTCATTCGAATCCCGGCGCGAAAATTTACGCTCACGGTCGATCCGTTACTTAAGTTTTTCGATGAGATGCATGACGATTATCTGCAGTTAAAAAAAGAAAAAAAGTTGCTCCTAAAGCCATACTTGTGGGGGTTGGTTTTTATGTCAGGTGAAGTGCTAATCTTTATGATCACGTTCTGGGCACTCGGTGAATTTATTAACCCGGCGCCGGTATTGATTGCCTTTGGCCTGGCAATGATTGCCGGCTTTATCGTTGTGACCCCCGGTGGTGCTGGCGCATTCGAGGCCATAATGGTGAGCTTCTTGGCGGTTGCTGGTGTCGGCGGCGGTGTAGCGATTGCCGGTATTCTACTGACCCGCGTCATTCAATTACTCGGTACAATTATTCTCGGTTATTTCTTTTATCAACATTCACTGATCAAATATGGAAAACCAAAGCTTACGCGTTAGTGTCGGCGAATTTATCGCCCTGACCAACCAAACACTCGAGTTTGCCTACCCGAGTATTGAAATCGAGGGTGAAGTTGCTAGCTTTAAGGTTAATCAGGGTAAGTTCGTCTTTTTTGACCTAAAAGACAGCGAAGGCTCCGTCGGCTGTTTTATGATGGTGTTTAGTCTTCGCATTCCGATTGAAGACGGCATGAGAGTGATTGTGCGCGCCAATCCGAAACTGACAAAATGGGGAAAATTTAGCTTGACCGTTCAAGCGATTCGACCGAGTGGAGAGGGCAGCTTGAAAAAAAGCTTCGAGCTCTTGAAAGCAAAGCTAGCTGCCGAAGGCCTATTTGCTCCCGAACGCAAACGGCTATTGCCGGCGATGCCAAAAAAGATTGCGGTGATTAGTAGTGTGCAGTCCGCCGGGTATGCAGATTTTGTAAAAATTTTAGGTGAACGATGGGGCGCTATCGACGTCGACGTCGCTACGGTTCAGGTACAGGGCGAAGTTGCGCCAGACCAAATGATTCGTGCGTTGAATTATTTTAACGAGCAAGAAGCGTTAGCCGAGGTAATTGTGCTGATACGCGGGGGCGGAAGCGCCGACGATTTGTCGGCTTTCAACGACGAACTGTTGGTTCGAGCCGTCGCCTCGAGCCGTATACCGGTTATTACCGGAATCGGCCATGAAACCGACGAAAGTTTGTGTGATTTGGCCGCAGATGTCGCCGCAGCAACCCCTAGTAACGCGGCGCAGCTGCTTGTGCCAGATAAAGCCGATATCGCGCATCGGGTTCGCCAGTCACTTCGGCAAATTGTTCATAAAACCGAAGGTAAAGTTACGACGCATCAGGCTGAAAGCCAACGAGCCCTTCTTCGAGCACTAGAGAAGATTGAACAGCGATTCGAACACCAAAACTCACGGTACCAGCAGCGCGTTGAATTGTTGCAGGCGTTCGACCCTCGAAGTGTGCTGGAACGAGGCTACGCGATGGTGCGCGGCGATATAGCGCGGGGCGGTACAATTGAAATTGAGACCAGAAAACAAGTAATACACGCGGAGGTGCAAGATGTCAGACAAAAATAACCAAACAATATCGGAAAAAATCGAACAGTTAAACGCATTAGTATTGTGGTTCGAGGGCGAGGAATTTGAGCTTGAAGAAGCCTTAGATAAATTCGAACACGCCGACAAACTGGCAAAAGAAATCGAGACAGACTTAGACTCGTTCAAGGCGAAACTCACTGTTCTCAAAAAAGATTTTAGTAAAGAGTAGCTCGGCATGGTGTTGTTTGTTATTGCGGTAATTTTGCTCACATTTGGCGTCGTGGTATTTGTTGGCGCACCGTATGTGCCGTCACTAAAAAAAGACGTTACAACAGCATTTGATGGGTTATATCCATTGTCCGAAAACGACGTCGTGCTCGACGTTGGCTCCGGAGATGGTAAAGTATTGCGTGCCGCTGCGCAGCGTGGAGCACACGCGGTTGGCTACGAAATTAATCCGTTTCTTGTCGTCATCAGTCTGTTGCTAGGCATTGGTAATTCGCGTGTTAGCACTCGGCTGCAAAATATGTGGACAGCTACATTTCCCGAAGACACAACGCTTGTTTATGTATTTGCAGTGTCACGCGACACGGCGCGAATCAGCAAAAAGATTCAGCGTGAAGCCGATCGAATTGGCAAAAATATATATGTAATGAGCTATGGGGCGGAAATTCCTGGTGCTACACTGCAGCGAACTGTGGGGGCACACCATCTTTATCTATATAAAGCTTTACACATCAAAAAACCACAAGTATAATACCCATTATGAACAAACGTGAACATAAAAATGAAGTTGGAGCAGTTTCTGGTGCCCTTATAGCAGTCATATTACTCGGACTCGGCGTCGTCATGCTGGCTGGTCTCTCTGTCTATTTATTTATGCAATACAATGAACAGAAAAGTAACGTAGACAGTAAAATCGATGTCGCTGTTGCGGAGGCCAGGCGTGACCAAGCTGAGATAGAAGAGAAAAAGTTTCTAACTGAAGAAAAAGAACCAAATCGTACCTTTGTCGGTCCAGACGATTACGGACGCGTGTCATTTGACTACCCAAAGACCTGGAGTGTGTATATTGCAGACGATGCATCCAACGGTGGAGATTTTGAAGCGTACTTAAACCCAATCAGCGTGCCTCAAGTTGGCGGAAAAGAGCAACGATACGCGCTGCGGGTAACCGTCGAAAACCAAAGCTATAGCGATGTAATCGACGACTACCAAGGCCAAGTGTCTAACGGCGAATTAAAAAACACGACGTTCACCGCAAGCGGACAGAGCGGAACTCGCTACGACGGACTGTTCTCGAACGATATTCGTGGATCGGCTGTTATATTCAAAGTCCGCGACAAGACATTGTCGATATTTACCGACGCGAACACTTTCAAGCCTGATTTTGATAAAATCATAAAAACAATCGAATTTAACTCGTAATAGTACGCCAGCGAACCGTGCTACACTAATAAGGTATGAATAGTGGAGTTAACGGGGGTGATGGTTGTCGTGGGCTGTCTATTTTTGGTGATATCGACACCCTCACTGTTGCTGCTCATGAACTGAAATCTCCTCTAGCGCTGATTCGCCAGCTGACGCTCGAACTCGAGTCTAGTGCGTCGAACCCTGACAACCAAAAAATTATTTTAGAGCAAATTCGTCTGACAAGCGAAAAAGCACTGAGGCTGACCTCAAACTTAACGAAAGCCGAACAACTTCAGTCGTCGTTGTTCGAGACAAGCTCGTTGCATCCTTCGGCGGTATGTACCGAAGTGTTCCAGGAAATACTGCCGCTCTATAGAGCTAATAATCGAGATATTTGCATGAGTACAAAATCGCGGACGCAGTTAGTGGTAGCGAACAAAGACATTCTACGTCGGGTGTTATTGAATTTTGCGGACAATGCGCTTCATTACAGCGGCGACGGGGGAGTTGTAGAACTATTTACCCAGTTGATACGCAAAGACGGCATGGTACGTTTTGGAGTTCGGGATTATGGGCCAGCACTTCCAGCGTCGCTATGGAATGACATACTCACTCGACCATCTTCACCGCAAGTCGTTCATGATCGTCCCGAGAGTAGCGGCCTTGGGCTTGTCATTGCTAGTCGATTTGCCGAGACTATTGGTGGTAAGATCGGAGCAATTCGCCACCGCGATGGTGCGTCGTTTTATGTTGATATGCCAATATCAAAGCAACTTGTGCTGCTATGAAATCAAAAATTGTCGTGGTAGAAGACAATACGTGGCAAGCTGCGCAGTACACCCGAGTCCTCGAGTCGAATAACTACGATGTCTCGATAGTTTACACTGCACAAGCAGCCATCGACGTTATCGACGACGTGCAGCCGGCAGCCATCGTACTCGATCTTCTGTTGCCGGGAGCGACAGCGATGACGCTACTAAACGAGCTGCAATCGCATAGCGATTTAGCCACAATTCCGGTAGTAATTGCGACTAGTAGCCCCGAGTCATTGTCTGGAGCCACGGTGTCGCCGTACGGGGTAACTGCGGTGCTAGATAAAACGACTATGCACCCAAATGAGATATTGATTGCAGTACGTCGGGCTACCGTATGAGTTCGACAATTCGGACGAAAGCAATTGTGCTGCGTCGTACCAATTACGGCGAAGCCGATAGGATACTGCAGTTTTTGACACCCGACCATGGCAGTGTCAGCGCTATTGCAAAAGGTGTGCGAAAAGAAAAAAGTAAACTCGCCGGGGGAATAGAACTATTTGCACGCTGTGACATAACGGTGCACCTTGGTAACGGTAAGCTCGGAATCGTCACAGGGTCTCGACTGGAGATTTTTTACGGAGATATTTTACACGACTACGATAAATTACAGTTCGGCTACGAGGCCATAAAACAGATGAGTAAAGCTGCCGATTCACTTGATGAGCCTGCTTTTTTTGAATTACTCGATCAGACGTTCTCGTATTTAAACCAAGAATCGCTGATGCTGCCAGTCATTAAAACATGGTTTTGGCTGCAACTCGCTATTTTACTCGGTGTCGGTTTGAACCTGTCGACGGACGATAGCGGTATGAAACTCGTTGAAGATGCCCAATATGATTTTGATGTTTCGATGAACGTATTTGTCTTTCGTGAAAGTGGCCGAATGTCGTCGCCACATATAAAACTACTTCGTTTACTCAGCGCTCAATCACCAAAAGTTGCCATGCAGGTTGGCGGGATACAAGATCTCATCGATGATTGTGCGTGGGTAGCAGAGCAGGCTATCGCTCACTAAGATCGAATAACGGTACGCAGCGCGCGAGCTGCAAGCCGAACCGGGAGTGTGAGCACAGACGTGAGCTGTAATTCAGCAGTTAATGTAGCCTTACTATGCATGCGTTTATCAGCTTTTTTCACAATAGATGTGTCTTGTACGCTCAAGGTTCCTTGGTTGTGCTCGTTTTCGTCGATTGACTGTAAGAACGAGACGATACGGTGCATATCGCCCTTAGGTATATGACCTAGGGCCGCATAATCCTCGCAAAAACCGACCAATGTGTTCAGCGCCGCTACAAGTGTATCGGGGTTGTTATCCGTGGCGATGAATACTTCCTCATACATCTCAGTAATTGACCTATGCATAGCTAGTTTTTGGGCAGACTTTTGCGCTTCAGCTGGTTCGGGAGCAGCGGTGAAGCCAGAGTCTTCCTCGAGTAACGTAATTGATTCTTCTGTAAGTTCGAACGCATCCTTTGTGTTGCCTTTTTTGAACTCATTGAACGCACTGTCTCTTAAAATCCAGGCTCTTGGGAGCCGATGATTGGGGTCGGTTTCGTCTAAGTAGCCAAGCGCTCTCTCGTAGTAGCCACTTGCATCGTCTAGATCGCCGTCATCTGTCATCAATACACCTTGCCAATGGTGTACTTCTGCGCACCAGCTATCTCCGAGCTCCTTGCTACGTTCTACAGGTGAGTTGTAGCGCTCCCATAACGTTCGCATAGCTTCGTTACGTTCATTCCCTGGCGGAAGCTGTTTAACAGTCTTTAGCGCATCTCGAACCGGGCTATCTATATCTTTGTGGTTGTGGCGTAAAAAGTTTGGTAGGTGGGGATGTTCCATAGTCGATTGATTATACAATGAATAAGTTATTTATGCAACATCTGATATACTGGTGACTAATGGAAAACAAAACAAAACTTGAAGACATAGTTAGCTTGGCAAAACGCCGAGGATTTATTTACCCAGGCTCGGATGTATACGGCGGTCTTAGCGGTACGTGGGACTACGGTCCATTGGGAGTACAGCTAAAGAAGAATATCATGAATCTGTGGTGGCGGATGTTCGTCGACGAACGCGACGACATGTACGGTGTCGATGCGGCGATACTGATGAACCAAAAAGTCTGGCAGGCTAGTGGGCACGTCGATACATTTACTGACCCGCTTGTAGAATGCAGCAACTGTAAAGCACGACTGCGCGCCGATAAACTCGACGATCCAAATAAATGTCCGAATTGCGGCAAAGAAGGTACGTTTAGCGAAGCCAGGGCGTTTAACATGATGTTCAAGACAAACATCGGGCCAGTTGATGACGAAAAATCTATTTCATATCTTCGCCCCGAAACAGCGCAAGGTATTTTTACAAACTACAAAAACGTTGTCGATAGCTTTTATCCTAACTTGCCGTTTGGCTTGGCACAGCAAGGGAAAGCATTCCGTAATGAAATTTCACCGCGAGACTTTATTTTCCGTTCACGTGAGTTTGAACAGATGGAGATTGAATTTTTTGTTCACCCAGATAATTGGCAAGAAGCATTTGAGCACTGGATAGGCGAATGTAAACGATTCTTCGATGCACTTGGTCTACCTGCTGATAGCGTGCACGAGCTTGAAGTACCAGAAAACGACCGGGCACACTACAGCAAGCGCACGATCGATTTTGAATTCGATTTCCCAATCGGCCGCGAAGAGCTGATGGGCCTCGCGTACCGAACAAACTTTGACCTCAAGAACATTCACGACAATGCTGGTAAAAACATGGAATACCAGGTGAAGGGAACGAATGAGAAATTCATCCCACACGTTATCGAACCATCATTTGGTGTCGAACGTGCACTTATGGCCGTTCTTACGAGTGCGTATCGTGAAGACGAACAGAATGGTGATAAACGCGTGTACCTTGCACTGCCAGAGCACCTCGCACCGATGCGCTACGCGGTATCTCCACTATTAAAAAACAAGCCAGAGCTGGTTGAGAAAGCTCGCGAAGTCTACCAGATGCTCAGCAAAAAACACCCAGGCCGCGTCATGTGGGATGACAATGGCAACATTGGTAAACGCTATCGCCGCCAAGACGAGATTGGTACCCCGGAATGCGTGGTGATCGATTTCGACACACTTGAGGCCAATACGGTTACAATACGCAATCGAGACTCCACTCACCAAGAGCGGATAAAGCTAGAGGCATTTTCGGAAGTTTAAGAAGTAAACAGGGGAGAATAATGACTTTAGAAGAAATCGGAGGGACTAGGCGCACTGGCCCGGAAGTTGAGGCCGAATCTTCTGGACTAAACGAAATTTTTAACGATTCGTATCGTCGTGTTGCCAATACTGAAACTTCGCAGTGGCAAGCACTTGCGACTACTCATCAATTTATAAAAGAAGTTCAATCCCTTCGTTCGTCCGTTGAGCATAGTGTTACGTCAATGCCCGAAGAGAACGAGCGCATGATTGATCTTTATATCGCTGCACTAGGACGGGTGGGCGACGTCCAAGATCCTGGGCTGATTGGGCTGTTTAAAATCTTGACTAATACGTTTCAGGCGAAGGCCGACATGGCTCAACTTGACAGAATAGTAGCTTTAATTTGGAGTGAACTCCACAATCCTTATTTAGAAATTTTGGCTGATAGAATTACAGTAATCGGTGTCAGCCAAGAAGGTGCGGTTCATTCAGGAAATGGAGATCAGACTCGTGACTAAAAAAGCAGCCATACTCCACGGGACCGACAGTACGCCAAGTGATAATTGGTTTCCGTGGTTGAAGCAGGAACTTGAAGATGATAGATACGAGGTGTGGGTCCCAGAGCTCCCCGGAAATCATATTCCTGATAAAAAAGTCTACGGTGATTTTTTGTTTGGCTCAGACTGGGATTTTGCAAATAGTATTGTGATTGGGCATTCATCTGGAGCAGTAGAAGTCTTGAATATGTTGATGGACGACAGATGCCCTAACATAGATACCGCGGTTATCGTAAGCGGCTGGGAGCATGGTACACCGACTGGTATGGACGCATATCAGTTTGAGAATCTATTTCCAGAGAACGGTTTTGATTTTGAAAAAATTAAACAAAAAGTAAAACGAATCGAATTTATCCATGCAGATGACGATCCGTATTGTACTATGGAGCAGGCAAAGCATATGGCGAGTGAACTTGATGCTAGGTTGACGGTAATCGAGGGCGGTGGGCATCTAGGCGAAAACTACATTGAATTTCCGCAGCTTCTGAGACTAACCACGGAAGGCGAAAGATGAAATATTACACGGTTGAAGTCAGTGCTGAAAACCGAGACCAAGCTGATTTGATAGTGAATGCGCTTATTGAACGTAAACTAACCACTGGTGGTCAATTCATCGAAACGCCAGCTCGATTTTTATGGAACGGCGAAGTTATTGATATGAACTACGTGACAATCTCGATGTTCACAATAGAGCCGAATAAGCACAAGATTATTGAGATAGTCGAAGAGTACAGCCAAGAAGAAGTGCCGATGATACGATTTTACGAGTTTGAAGGGAATAAACAATTTTTAAACTGGATTTTGGAAACTTTAGATGATTGATCAAAAACAAAGTATAACCAATCGTAAAAACTATTTACAATAAGCTAAAAGTATTATATAATATATATTATGAATGAACGTTTACAAAAATTCGTTCCTGGTATGGTTTTACTAGGAGTTATGGTTGCAGGCTGTAGCTCAGATTCTGAGGCGACTAATGTAGGCCATGACAGTAGAGACGAGTCGCGATATTCTAAAATTACAGGAACCAGTGAATACTATGAACTAGGGGCAGTTGCCATGGCGGCGTATGACTGTGCTGAGCCATATAAAATAATTATCGACGTAAACTCCGATGAAGTTGGATTCGATGCAGAAGCGGGTACGTATAAGGGGGGGTGCTTCTAACGCAAAAGGTGAAGTGCATGTGCCAAGTGGCTTCGAAAAAGATTCACTCCTCAACCGTAAAACTTTTATGAGTCACGAAGTTGCACATATATGTGCTGGAGCTAAGAAAGAATTTCCATTAAATGTAGAAATTGATTCAATTCAAGTTCAATATGTTGAAGGGTTCAGTCTTATTAGTGTTCCTACTGATCCAGAGGACCCTGAATCGACATTGTCGTTAACCAACCTGGAAGAAGGCTACGCAACGGTCGCTGCCAACAATCTTACAGGTGGACCATCTAAAGCCGACCTTCCGTATTACAAGGCAGTCAGTTCTATGTTCAACGCGCTGTTAGACTTTGCAGACCTGACAATTGAGGACGTACATATTTATCATAAAAATAGCGATATTATTGGATTTACTGCCGCTTTGCTGGGGAAGAATCCTGAAAATGTCACTGGAGAAGATGTGCTTTGGCTCTTACAAAATAGCAATCCGGCTGGTGCGTTAAGCAAATAAGTATGTTTGATACAATCATAAGATGAACACAGAAATTATATCCTCGGCGCAAAACCCAACCATCAAACATATTAAAAAGCTGTTGGGTAGCAGTAAGTACCGTCAGGCTGAGCAGCTCGCCGTGGCTGAAGGCATTCATCTTGCGAATAGTTTTATGGCATCTGGGGGTGTACCGCAGCTCGTTATGTACTCTGACTCGGGGTTGCAACATCCAGAAATCGCTACACTCAACGAGCACCTGTGTGAAACGGATGCTCACAGAGTAATCGTAAAAGATACGCTGTTTGATGCTCTGAGTGATATTCATGCAAAAGTTGGCGTACTGATTGTATTCAAACCAGTCCCAGCGGCAAAGCCAGCCGAGCTTTCGGTAGATTCTATGATCCTAGAAGACGTGCAAGATCCTGGTAATCTTGGCACAATGCTGCGCACCGCGGCAGCTGCGGGGGTTGAAGATATCTATCTTTCACCAGGTTCTGCCTCGGTCTGGTCACCAAAAGCGCTCCGTGCCGGAATGGGTGCACAGTTTAGCCTTCGGATGTATGAGAATGCAGACGTCGTAGCACTGGCAAAAAGCTCGCGTATACCGGTTATCGCAACCTACCTCGGCGAGGGAAGCGAGTCGCTGTATCAAACTGATCTGACGAATGATGCGGCATGGGTGTTTGGTAGTGAAGGGCGTGGTATCTCGAACGAGCTTTTGGCTGCGTGCACAAAGACAGTGACTATTCCACAAGCAGACAACGCCGTCGAATCACTGAACGTTGCTGCTTCTGTAGCAGTGTGTTTGTTTGAACAGCGTCGGCAGCGGCTCGTGAAATAATACGATATACTGATACTATGAAATTATTACTCACTTCATCCGGCTTAACTAAACGGAAGATTGGCGTTGCATTGCAAAATATGGCAGGGAAGCCGCCGAGTGACTGCAAGGTCGGGTTTATTCCAACGGCAGCCAACGTCGAGCCACGAGCGAAAGACTGGCTGATAAGTCAATTCATGCAATTGCAACGGTATGGGTTTTATCAGATAGACATTGTCGATATTAGTGCCGACGGCGTCGACTGGCGTACTCGTTTGGTAGATGTAGATATCCTGTGGGTGAGTGGCGGTAATACGTTTCACCTGCTTGATCAGATTCGTAAAACTGGGTTTGATGTGTGGCTGAAAGAAAATATCAATTCAAAAGTCTATGTCGGAGGTAGTGCGAGCAGTATCGTAATGACCCCAACTATCCAGGTTGCATCAATTGAACCCGGAGACGAGAATATCTGTGGTGTATCTGATTTTACTGGGCTCGGATATGTGCCATTTGAGATAGAGCCACACTGTGACGCCGCGCGCATAAAAGAGATGGGCGAGTATGCGAAAACTATCGATAATACAATATATGCGCTTGACGATTTGTCTGCTATACAGGTCATTGACGGAGACGTTGAAGTTATCTCTGCTGGATCCTGGAAATTGTATGAATAACAAACCAGCATCACGTAAGAAGGTGCTGACAGTAGCCGCATTACTCGCGATTTTTACTATACTGTCGTTTCTATCGATCTTTTCATTGGACTCGTGGTCTAGGGATAGAGAACGCAATGAGCCAAAACTCTCAGACTGCTCTAACACGCTTTGTAAAGCAGAGGTGGATAATTTTATTGCCGTGCTCAAAAATACAGTTCCATCGCTTGTAATTGAACGCGTGACGTACGATGTTCCAAAAGTATTTTTAGATGGTGAGACCGAGCACATTGATATAATTCTAAAAAACGGAAATATATCTGATGACACATCCGATACGATATTGGAAGTAGTTTGGAAGTCAGAAATATATCCGCTGAATGCCATACGCATCAAAGAAAAAGTGAAGAATAGTGAAGGTGAGAATGCAGATAGATTGATTGATACTTTCACCATAATCAAATATAAAGCTGGAGGCGGGTTGTATGATGAGCTTGCAATCAGATATGGTGAGCGTCGACCAGGTCAGCTACAGAAATAACAAATAGGTATGAAAAACGCCCCTCCCCGGCGCTCTTCTCTAGATTGAGTGAGCTTGCCCAGGTAGAGGCTAGCCGGTCTTGTTGCCTTCGCCTTCGTCCTTGATGACGTTGACGGAAGCGTAGTAGTTCTTCTGCTCTTCACCGGGGCCCGGTGCACTCGCACGTACCGTTACCGTGACTTGAACAGCTCGATCCCGCCTGCTGTTCCAGCAGGAAGGAGCCAGTCCGATCTTGTTCGCCGGGCCGTTGAACTTGTGGTGCCAGCCGACGCTTGCTCGGTTCACGAAGTAGTGCCGGTTGGTTTTCTTCAGTTTGGCGCAGAGCTTGCCCGAGTCTCCTTTCCGGTAGACCTTGAGCTTGGCAAACGGTTGGTCACCGCCAACCTTGCCGGTGGCTTCGAGCTTGTACTTCGGGCCGAAGCCACCAGCAGCTTCAGCTGGCGCCGAAAAGGCGGCTGGGATCAGTACAGCCACGATGGACAGTAGTAGTGCCTTGACCGCTACTCGACGAGCTGCGGTTAGACCGTTCAACACCATGATGTGCCTTTCTTCCGAGTGAGAAAATACGCCCGAATGGGTGCTTCTTCATATAACTATATTTTAATACTTATGTCAACATGAGCTCTCGTACGAGAGCTTACTACAGATGCCTAGCTAGAATATTTATCTGTAAGGTGCTTATTTGATATAGCATCGCTGTGACACGGATAGTAAGAAGCAGCCGTGGGGTAGTATAATGAAATCATATGAATCACCTTCAGGAACGTGTCAATGTGTTTACCAACAATCACCCGTTTGTTGGGCCGGTGTTCTGGATCGCTTCTATTCAGTACTTTATCGTTCAGTTAATTGTCATAGCCGCGTGGACAGTGCCGCATAGCTGGAAGAACAACTATATCAGTGATTTGGGAAATACGATGTGCGGTACGTATAATGGGATTGCCGTGTGTTCGCCGTTGCATCCACTCATGAATGTATCATTTGTGGTTTTTGGAGCCACTATATTGCTCGGGTCGATATTAATCTATACGGAATTTAAGAGGACGCGGTTGTCGGCATTTTCGTTCTTTTTGATGGGAATGTCAGGGCTCGGCACAATACTTGTCGGCTTGTTTCCGGAGAATACAATCGGGCTATTACATATCATCGGAGCATTTTTAGGGTTGGTCGTTGGGAACGTGGCAATTGTCATGCTGGGGTTTGCGCTCACCCAAGTACGCACGGTCTTTCGATACTACACGGTTATCAGCGGAACTGTCAGCTTAGTTGCGTTTGTATTGTTCTACACTGAGAATTATCTTGACCTGGGCGTCGGGGGTATGGAACGAGTTGTTTCGTACCCATTTGCGCTCTGGATGTTTCTATTTGGGATATATATGACTACAACGCGAGCACGAGCGACAATGAATATGAAAAGGCACAAATGAACCAATTATCCGACTTAACCTTCGACTCTTTAGACACGGGTGTCTCTGCGGAAGAGATCGATGCATATATAACGAAAATAGGGAGCAAGCGATATTTTACTAAACAAAGAAGTATCTTTGCCTATACTGTCCTCAGCGCTATCTTTATTGTGATGATACTGTCGTTATGGGCTGTCGGAATGACTACAGTGATTGTGTATTCGGTAGGTTTTATTGTAGTTCTGTTGATACTCATGGGAGTAATGTATGCTGAAAAACGTACGTATGAGCAGTATGTTCGCATGAGAAGATTTGCTCAGTCGAACGGATTCACTATAACTGAGAAGGGTGTTTTTGATGATAACATGAAGCCCGGAATGATATTCGATAATGGTCATTCTCGCAAGACTCACGGTGGATATGTACTCAACGACGGCACGCTGATTGAAAATTACCAGTATATAATTGGTAGTGGAAAACACAGGCAAACGCACAACTACGCATATATTGAGATTCCACTAGCGCGAAACTTACCGCATATGGTACTCGATGCAAAGGGTAACAATTTTTTGAAAATCTTTAGCGGACTACCTGATGAATTCAACACCTCTCAAACATTGTCACTGGAGGGTAATTTTGATCAATTTTTCACACTGTATGCGCCACGTGAGTACGAAGCAGACGCGCTGTACGTATTTACTCCAGACGTAATGGCTGTGCTGATAGACGAGTGTAAAGACTATGATATTGAAATCGTAGACGACAAGTTGTATCTGTATCGAAACACGCATTTCAAGCTAGATAGCTCGGACGAGATGAAATCTATACTTAGGGTAGTCGATGTATTGCGGCATGAGTTGCATACACAAACTGGTCGTTATGCAGACGACAACGTTCGTCTGTCTCGGCACACAAACGTTGTGGCAGGCAAGGGGAGAAGATTAAAAAAAGGCTATAGGACGACTGTTGTGATGGCGATACTAGCCGCGTTGTACGTTCTCTTCGAAGTCTTGCTATAACGTATGCTATACTTAATATAGTAAATAAGGAGACAATATGAAAGCAATTTGGAATAACACAACCATCGCAGAAGCAGACAAAGACGATTTGGTCCGCATAGAAGGAAACTGGTACTTTCCACCTGAGAGTATTAACAAAGAATTTTTTAGTGACAGCGACCACAAAACTACCTGTTTTTGGAAAGGCGAGTCGAGCTACTACGACATCAACGTCAACGGTGAGACCAATGAATTTGGTGCATTCTTTTATGCAAACCCTATGGAAGGTGCCGCGAAGCGTGTCAAGCACGACTTTACCAACTACGTAGCTTTTTGGAATGGCGTTGAAGTAACAGAGTAGATATTCAGTCGGTTCGGGTGCTATACTGCATTTAATGAAAGTAGCTACATCGATGCATGATTGTGAAGAAGTGTTGGCAGATTTTGCCAGCACTTTTAGGCATACTGACGGAAAGGAAATCACGACCGAAAAGGCTCAATCGCTGGCATTGTTTGTTGGTTCACCCGAGAAAACATTAAAAATCGTCCATGTAGCTGGCACAAGCGGTAAAACCTCGACATCGTATTACTCAGCTGCGCTCTTGCAAGCGAGTGGGGAAAAAGTAGGCCTGAGTGTGTCTCCACATATCAATTCTGTTGCAGAACGGGCATTAATCAACGGTGTAGTCTTGCCGGACGAGACGTACATTGATTACTTTAATGAATTTCATGCGCTCGTAATCGATTCAAGCATTCGCGTGTCGTATTTTGAGTTTTTGATGGTCTTTGCATTGTGGGTTTTTGCCAGAGAGCATGTGGAGTATGCTGTCATTGAAACTGGCCTAGGGGGTCTGTATGATGCAAGTAATATCTGCACGCAGCCAAACAAAGTGTGTGTCATAACTGATGTCGGATTAGATCACGTGCACGTTCTCGGTAATACCATATACGAAATAGCCTCACAGAAAGCTGGCATCGCATGGAAGCACAACATGATAATTTCGTATCATCAATCTCATGATGTATCGAAAGCCATACGAGAGAGGGCAGAGATAGTTGATGCCAAAATCTATGTGATTGCTCCTATTGACGGGGCAATAGATAGTACTATACCGGTATTTCAACAAAGAAACTGGAATTTGGCATATGAGACATATAAACTCATCGCCACGCGTGACTCATTGCCGTCGCTCAGTAATGCATTACTCGAAAAAAGTCGATCAGTCATTGTGCCGGCTCGTATGCAACAGTTTGAGGTAGCTGGTAAGATGGTAATCGTCGATGGTGCTCATAATCAACAAAAGATGCAGGTGTTCTTTGAAAGTTACGAAACCATGTTCCCGGGAATTCGCCCTCTGATAGTGATGTCGCTGAAACACAGTAAAGATGGAGCTAGCATAGCGCCGTTCATTGCCAAGTATGCCGATAGTGTCATTGCGACGGAATTTACAAAAGAGCAGGACATGCAATGGGGTGCGCAATCCGTGCATGAGATTGAGCACGAGCTCCGTACTGCTGGTATCCATCGTATATCTCTCGAGAAAGAAGTAACGGCCGCACTAGACATGGCGCTAGAGGCGGACAGCAAGAACGTACTTGTAATCGGCTCTTTTTTTCTTGCTGCTGAAGTTATAGAACTATTGCGAAATACACAACCGTCTCATGCTTAAACATTGCTATAATAGACCACTATGGATGAAGATAAAACACACGAAGAACATGCAGATGAGCCGGCGAATACAATCGATACGGATGTAGTAAATGATTCCGTTGATATTTTTAATTGGGCTAATAAAACAGATGGTATAAAAAATAACGCTAAGATTGAGCTATTTCTTTTTAATAAGTTTTATACACCGTTCATCATGAAATTTGCACCCGAGTTGGAGCAGCAAGTTCGAGCATTATTTTTGTACGATGTCGTCAACCAAGTAAACCTCGGTGCGGGAACGGGACTCACGGTTCGTGAGTTTGAAATGAGCGAATCAGAAGAGAACGTGTTGCTAAAAACTGATACCGAAAAAGTTGAAAAGGCGAAAGACCTCTTGAACATGATCGAAAGTGAGCGTTCTGATATCGTTGAGTTTAACGAAGAAGAACACGACTTTAAACGCATGAAAGGGGTGGTTGCCCGTTTTTCTACGCGAGACGCGAATGGTGTAGAAAGCGCTTTCTTTATTGTAAAGGCGTTACAATCGGCGAGCGCATTAAAAGGTGCGCTAAGCTGGGAAATAAACGGTGGACGCTTTGATGCGTTTAAGGCTGATGTTGGATTGAAAATTCCAACCGAGAGTCATGTGCTCATTGTGAAAGACGATATATTTGTCTTCAACCAATCGAAATTTGAAAAGCTATTCGAGTACGATTACAAAAAGCAGCTGTTAGCAGATAAAAAAGTTGCCGAGATAGAAAAAGAATATAAACTCAGCTTCCCAGAAGGGCTAGACCTTCAGACGCTGGTAAAAGACAAAAAGAAAATTGTAAACAAGCTTCAAAAACTGGAAGTTGGTTCTGTGACCCAAGAGCAGGCGTTGGAGTACGCCGATACGATGCAGCTAGAACTGATGACCGACGATGCCGATGCGATTATTATTATGGACGGAAATGATTTAGATATGTTCGTAAACCTTATCAACGAAGACTATATCACCAGCACGATAACGGGGAAACGTTACGAGATTAAGAGTAAGAAGCTCTTGCAAGAGTCTGAAGGCGAACCACCGAGAGGCTAGTACGGCTAATGATGAGCGACCATTAAAGTCAGGTTGAGTTCTGCGATAATTCCTTTACTGATATGTGGACTATATGTATCGATCAATCAGGCAGTACATAACTACAGTAAGTATGGTTGTAGGTAGTACTCCCGCCACTACCGGTTTTAAAGCCTCCACCACAGTCTGAATTCGCTGGTAGTACTCCGTCAAGAACGATAGTTATCACTGGTGCAGGAGTAGCTGTGTCATAATCTGTAAAGGGGCCTACTACCTGTTTTGTTGCTGTAGGAATTGGGTTTCCGGGGGGCGAACCAACCTTTTTTAGCTCTGTCATCAACGCTGTGTTATCAGACTCAAGAAGCGCGTCTGGCACGGTACCTCGTGGAGCAGGTGCTGTGTACGTTCCTCCAGAATTATACGATCGACATCTTTGAGCGGTCACTCCATTTACTGTGCTGACTGGAAAACCAGACCCCAAGCAGAAACCGGCATTCTGCGGGTAAAGCTGTGGTGGGTAGGATCCAAATGTAGCCTTGTAGAGCTGGAATAATGAAATGAATTGTTTCCCAGACGCAATACGTGCGGTATTATTTGCTCGCTGTTGTATACCGTTGTACGCTGCAACGGAAATGGCGGCTAATATTGCGATCACGACGATTACGATTAGTAGCTCAACAATTGTAAAGCCATTATTATTCTTTATTGAAGCTGAATCTAGACTGTTACGTAATTTACTGCGTTTTATAGATAACATTAAAAACCGTATCCTTTAAAATATAATATTCCGGTGCCACCGCTGCCATATGTAGGGTTTGAAACAGGCGTGCAATTTAATCCAGGAGATTCTTTGAGCATGGATTTGCCAGGAGCCTCGATTTTCAATACGTACATAGGGACGGTGCATCCATAATATCCAGCAGGATAAGAGTAGTAGGCATATCCTGTGAAGGTATTCTCGGCGCCTGTCGAACCATTTGGGGCGCTGTTCACTGGGTCAACTGGCACCGTATCGATAATTTTTTGAGTCTTGAGGGCTTGAATGAAATTGCCCGGGTTTATTGAGCTTCGCTCCCATCCTCCTGTGGTGTTGCTCTGGGCAGTGGGGTATGATCCAATCTGAGTCTTATATAGCTCAAGGGCTTTTTCTATCGTCCTCACATCACTTAAGCGTCGGGAGTTGATAGAGCGTTCTTGAATACCGTTGTAGGCAACAATACTGATCGCAGCTAGGATGGCAATCACGACTATAACAATCAGTAATTCGACAATAGTAAAGCCATGTTGCTTAATCATAAGCACATTATACCATGATACGCGAGACGCAAAGATTGAGTTTTACAGGTTAGTAGCGTAAAATCAAAAGCATGAGCGTTATATACACCAAAAATGTCCAACGCGGTTTTACAATTGTTGAATTACTAATCGTAATCGTTGTGATTGCGATTTTGGCAGCGATATCGATAGTGGCCTACAACGGCATACAAGGCCGGACAAATGATACAGTTGTAAAAAGTGATTTACGCAGCTTCGCCGGGAAAATAATGGAATACCAAGCTATTAATGGTAGTTATCCAAATGGCGGGGGCACCGGTGCGCCCGCTGGGATTAATTTTTCGGTTTCACGAGCATCTTATGCAACGAACATGCACAATTTTATCTATTGTGTAAACCAAGGTGCTGGTAACAACAAGTTTATTGTCGCCGCCGCAAGTAAAACCGGCAAACGGTTCGCATACTCATATGACAAAGGTCTATATGACTACAACCTGACTTGGGGAGGAATTGTAGACGTATGTAACAACGAGAGCTATTCGCCCTATAATTACAGCTATGGGTACAACAATTCCGGGCTTGGATGGTTTAGCTGGACTCAATAGCTTAGCTTGAATGCTACAATAGAACTAATGAAGCAAGCACTGGCGGTAGAAATAATGATGGCGGGGAAGAGTGTCTTTTTGACGGGTCCAGCAGGCGCGGGCAAGACGTTTGTACTTAACCAATTTATTCGCCTTGCTAAACACGATGGCAAGCACGTATCAATAACAGCCACGACAGGACTTGCAGCGACGCACCTCGGCGGTACGACTATTCATAGCTGGAGTGGCATGGGTATCAACGACGATATTCCACCGCACTTTGCCGATAATCTAGCAAAAGGCCGGAGAGATATTATCGAAAAAACTGATGTGCTTATCATCGACGAGATTTCGATGTTGCATGATTTTCGACTCGACATGGTCGATGAGATTTGTCGAAATGTGAGAGACAACGATGACGTGCCATTTGGTGGCATTCAAATTATTTTATGTGGTGACTTCTTTCAGCTGCCGCCGATTAATCGTGGCGATAGTCGAGCGGGTGGTTTTGTAGTGACGAGCAACGTTTGGCATGAGCTACAACCGATTGTCTGTTACCTTGACGAGCAACACCGTCAGGACGAGAACGATAAGCTACTCGAGATTTTAAGTGCGATGCGCTCTGGTGATGTGCGCCGTAATCACGCTGAGACCTTGCTTGAACGCGTCGAGGCTGAATATGACCTCGATAAGCCGATGACTGAACTCCATACCGTCAATATCGATGTCGATACAATCAATAACAAAAAACTGGCTGCGCTCGACGGCGACGAAATATCGTATACGCAAACAACTACTGGCAGTGAAGGCTACGTTGAAAATTTGCAACGCTCTGTACTAGCGCCGAAGACACTAAATGTGAAAGTTGGCGCACTAGTAATGGCAGTAAAAAATAGCCTCGAACGAAAATATGTTAACGGTAGCATTGGTACGGTTATCGAGTTTGAGCACGGCAGTGAATACCCGGTGGTGAAATTTCAAAATGGGAAAATCGTCACGATGCAGCCCGACACCTGGGAGCTACGCGATGGTGATAAAAAGCGCGCGAGTATTACCCAAATTCCACTTCGGCTTGCCTGGGCGATTACCGTGCATAAAAGTCAGGGCATGACACTGGATGCGGCCAAGATTGATCTTCGCAAAGCCTTTATAGAAGGTATGGGCTACGTCGCGCTTAGTCGGGTGAAGAGCTTAGATAATTTGTATCTTCACGGTATCAACCAAATGGCGCTCAAAGTCAGTCAGGATGCCCTTGATATCAACGATATGCTGCTCGATAAATCGCGGGGCGATGCCAAGAAGTACGCTCATCTTGAAAAAAACTATCATACACGAGATCTCAAGGCGAGCAAAAAAACTGACGGCGCCAGTACCTGGCGAGATAAGATTGAGAAGATGCGCAAAACCTATCCAAATGCATACAAGCCGTGGACAACATTACAAGACGGTGAACTGAAAGTGGGATTTAACAACGGCAAAACGCTGCCGGAATTATCAAAGCAACTTGGCCGCCACGAGGGTTCAGTCAAAATGAGATTACAAAAACATTTTGGCGAAGACATGGTGTTGTAACAAGCAATTTTATATTGTATAATATGCTATATGAAAGCACACTTAGAGCACGGTAATGATCCTAGGCAGAATCCTTATGTAGAAATCCGTGGATTTTTAAAAGGTTCATCCGTAACGTTAATTGCCTTAATCGCACTTCAGTCGTATGCTGCAGAAGATAGAGAAACGTACAGTGATTTCCCTGATGCAACAGAATTTATAGATACGCTACAGCCATGCGCCGAGGGTAAATTCGTATGGGAGACAAACGATGGACGGAAAGGTATCCCCGTCGACGATAGATGTGCTATTGATAGAGACTCAGGGGGTGTAGATGTGTACTCAAGGCCAACGAACCAATTAGTAGTACCGCATATCAAATTACCACGAGGTACTGTCGTAATTCCACTTTGCTCTGTGGAGGGCTCGGCAATTGAGAATGTTGACGGCGAAAACGAATCTACCTGGTATTACGTTAGTCTAGCTAACACACCACCTGTCTACGAAAATTTCAGTAAAGACGGAAGCCTAGAGGGGTATATACCAAAAGACAGTGCTGTTGGGGATACATCTATGGCAATTCCTGCATGCACCCCAGATACACGGAATGTATAGTACGTAAAAGTTTGCTAGAATAGATAGAGTGAAAAAATATTCTGACATGAAATTCCCAAAACGGTTCTTATGGGGCGTGTCTACATCGGCGCATCAAGTCGAGGGCGGTAACCACAACCAATGGTCGGCGTGGGAGCTCGAGAATGCCAAGGCCAATGCTGCGCAAGGAAAGGCTCAGTACCACGATCTTGAAGTGTTCGATGACATACAGGCAGCGGTGACTACCCCAGAGAACTATATTGCTGGTGCTGCTGCGAACCACTACGACAGATTTGAGGCAGATTTTGATTTGATGAAGAAAATGCAACTTAATGCATTTCGATTTAGCGTTGAGTGGTCACGCATCGAGCCCAATGAAGGCGCATGGAACGCCCAAGCAATCGAACACTACAAGCGGTACGTTGCGGCGCTAAAAAAACGCGATATTGAACCGATGATGACGCTGTTTCATTTTAGTCTTCCGCTGTGGTTTACAGAAAAAGGCGGATTTGAAAAACGAAAAAATGTAAAATACTTCGTTCGGTTTGCAGAAAAAATCGTAGAAGAACTAGGTAAAGATATTCGGTTTATCATTACCATTAATGAGCCAGCCGTGTATGCCCTCGAAAGCTATCAAGAGGGCAACTGGCCACCGGAGGTGCAGAATAAACGAACGGCTTTTAGAGTACTTAGAAACCTTATATATGCGCATAACCAAACGGCTAAGAAAATCCATACCATGAATCGACGGTATAAAGTTGCGATTGCAAAACATTCAAGCTATGTCTTTCCGGGGGACGATGCGTTGTTGTCGCGCGCGAGTGCAGCCGTACTGCAATACATTAAAGACGACTACGTGCTCCGTCGAATACGTAAAACCAGTGATTTTATTGGTGTAAATTATTATCTCAGTGAGCGGGTGTATGGCTATCGAGTTCACAACGAAGACAAAAATCTTAGTGATGTAGGCTGGGACATGCATCCAGAACATTTGCAGTACGTGCTCGAACGGCTTGATAAAAAATACAAGCTACCTTTGATTGTGACAGAAAATGGCGTCGCCGACGCCGACGATACTGCCAGAAAATGGTGGCTCGCCAAGACGATGATGGCACTCAACGAGGCACTCAAAGAGGGAGTACGCGTGCAGGGTTATTTCCATCGAAGTTTGCTTGATAATTTTGAATGGGCACATGGGCATTGGCCGAAATTTGGGTTGGTCGACGTCGATCCAACCACACTAAACCGCAAGCCAAAACAAAGCGCTGCGTGGTGGGCGAAATTTCTTGCAAACGCAAAAAAGAATTGATCACCAGTTAAAAACTATCGACTATGTAGTGCCGCAAGCTCTGTGTAGACGTTCCATGTCTTCGTTGCTTGATCTACCATTGCATCTTCATGAGAATCGTATTTGTTTTCGTCCCATTTCCAGTGAGACTGATCAACAATGTCACTGAGGTACCGTGCCGTATTTTCAAGTGCAATTGTTTGCGCCGATGTGATTGCATGGTTGTAGAACTCATCGAAGCTACCGTACGTCAGATTGGTTGAGTCGTAGTACCCTTTACAGAAGGCAACAACGAGATCGTGTAGTGCCGACCCCTTCATCTCTTTCGTCAGTGAGCGCAAAAAGTCCCCGATGTCTATATATGGCGAATGAACCATGATAGTATCCCAATCGATGTAGGTGTAGGGCTTTTTATCTCGAAATAGAATGTTATTCATTTTTGGGTCAGCATGAATGAGCTGCTTTGGTGAATCTTCGTGCGTAAGGTCGAGACTATCAAACGTGCTGACAACCGCAGTCGCCATATCTACTGTAGATTTAGGGAGCGATTCAATACGACTGCTCAGCTGAGAGATATGGTAGGCATGCTCACGGTAATGCGGCAACGTTGGGTTGATGGTTAGCGTAAGCTTGCTCAAACTGACGTGCAGTTGCGCAAGCAGCGTGCCGCATTGTTCCATCAGTCCCATTGTGATCTCTGGCAGTGCTTCATCTGAGTCGATAAACAGACTCAGTCGCCACGTTACAGCCCCCTCGGCATACGAAGCCGTGCCTACCGATGTACGTACAATGAGCGGCACATCCCAGCCCATTTCAATAAGTGTGTCGAGTACTCGAGTCGATTCTTCGACCATATCGTTTGCATAGACGACATTGATTGATTGGAGGATGTATTTCTGTTCATCCGATTTCACCAGCCATGTAGAATTTATCTTGCCGCCACTGATGACCTGAATTTCGGAATCGGGTGATATGTTGAATGCAGCAAAAACGGTTGATGGTATGGTCTGTGAGGCCACTATAGTTGTACTCGCAAAATATTTTCATCTCGTTTCGGCTCAAGCCCTGCCGCTACGAGGCGTTCAGCCGTAGCAGAGTTTTTTGGAGCGATGTACTGCATAAAAGAGATTCCTCTGTCACGCGCCAAACCGGTGTGCGTGCGAATGGCGGAGGTGTTCACGACTTCGTCGGGACCGTACAAATGAAGCTTCACGTACGTCTTGCAGGTCTCGTATGCTGTTACCACATCTTTTGTACTACTGATGTCTGATAGTTCTGTAGCGTTATCAAGCGGCAGGTTAAAGAGGGTACCAATTCCCATATCGTGTGCTCCCATTTTTTTATAAAAATTCACAGCAGCGCCACGTTCTAGCTCTGTCATAAACTGCAACGAGGAGAGACCTTTGATTCGAGTCCAGTTTGTAAGCTCGTCGAATAGTTGAGCAGCAATGCTTTTTGGTTCATTTTCGAGCCTGCCACGGTATGATTCGTCGACAATAAAGCTGCCTAGCCAGGTAGCTGGAGTGTCTGAAAGGATAAGGTCTTTATCATACGATGTCGGGATGATAGATAGACTGCCCGCACCGATCACCGTTCCGTCTCGGATCGCGACAAACTCCTCGTGGTCCGGCGAGTCAATTGTTAGTTGTAGCTCGTTCGCATCAATAGGGCTGCCATCGTGATTTGTACTGAGCTGTGCCATAAGTTTTCCGAGGTCTGCGCGAGTTTTGTCGTCAAAGCTCGTAAGTGGTCCTGTATAGTCCGTAGGAAGTGATGTCATAACCCAAGTGTACTGAGTAGAGACTTGAGGTGTCAAATTTGATACTATTGTAGAATCATATTATGAGTAGTAGTCCTGAAACAATACAAGGGAGCATAGAGATGGAGCCGCAAGAAGAACCAGATTTTGTTGTGTTGGATCTTGATAGGACATTGATAGACAATAATGTACTAATGGAATTGCTCTATGAGTCACTTGGGGGCAACAGTGCTGACGATACTCAGGCGAAACTACATGAGCTGCGACAAAAAGAACTTGCAAATCGCGGCAACAGTTTTGATGTGCTCGGCGCACTGAATGAAATCTGGGGTATCGATGCCGAATTCGTGAACGTACTTATCGATAGAATTGTCAACCACCCGGATGCACTCGGTATAGTTGTCGAGGGCACAGCGGAGATACTGGATGAACTGAAAAAAAGCGATGTGTTACACGGCATAGTAACCTACGGTGAAAACGTGGAGTGGCAAAACATGAAGGTGGAAATATTACGACGAATTATTGGATTGAATTCGGCTGATACGCCACACAGTGTCACATCGGTCAAGGCCAAGGCGCACTACATCGAGAACCAATGGTGGGATGCTGATAGAAAGCAGTTTCTTGTGCCCGAAGAGGTGTGCGGTATTCCGGGTGGCGTATACGCACGGACCATACATATACTTGATGATAAAAAAGCAAACCTCGAGAACAGCGGTGAACTCGATATTCATGCGTACTTAGTCGAGGCTGCAAACTCGAGTTCACTCCAGTACCAATCCAATAGACTAAAGATGAACCTACACAAATAGCTCGGTTGCTACTTTGCGTTATGAGTACTACAGTGTTACCATAAGCAGTATGAAAAAGCCATCAACAAAAAAACCAACCAAACGATCAGCTCAGGTCAAAAAATCAAAGTTTTCTCAAGTAGCCTCATTTAGCAGCACGACACCAAATGATTTTATTGTAGCCACGTTGATCATATCGTTGCTGGTAAATCTTTTTATGGTGTGTCTGTGGATTGCACTACAATACACAACGCAGTACGACTCCTATCTTTCGAACTTTTTTTTCGGCAGGTAAGTAGTCTTCGAGTACCGCGATCTAACCTCTGCATGGCAGGGGTTATTTTATTGCTTGTGGTTATCCCCCTTTCTGTGGATAAGTATATAATCCACTCCTGAAACGCAATTATGTCTAAAAAAGTGCTTGCAAGTGGGTAGCAGTGGGTAGTATGATAGTCTCAGTGGAAAGAAGTGGGTAACACCACCAACAAAACAAACACCACACAAAAAACATTAAAATAATCAAAACGCTCAAAACGAGAAAGGCTATGAACCTTAGCGATGGATTATTTCGAACGAAAGCTTGATGACAAGCGTCGGCTAACAATACCGACAGAACTTCGAAATGAATTCGCGAGTGGCGTTGTAGTAACTCGGGGCTTTAAAGATTACCTTCACTTATACCCTAAACAGGTTTGGGACAGGGAAGTCGAACCAAAACTCGCTGGTAGTATTCTTGACGAATCTATCGCCGACTTAAACGTTCGTTTCCGTCGAGGTAAAACTGAAGCAGAGCTGGATCAGAAGCAAGGACGACTGTCGATAGAACAGCACTTACTCGACTACGCAGGCATCAAATCGACCCTGGTAGCAGTACGAGTTGGCGCATACTGGAGACTAATGAACCCGGCAACTGAGACGTAGATTATGTGTCGAACAACTGCTGTACATTAACAACTTAGAAAAACCTCGAGACCACCTACCTGGTACTATGCAGTGGTACATCGACACACATTAAACAGTCGAACGCACCTTACCTAAAAAAACACCTCCCAAAAAACTCCACACCTCACTATATAAGTCTCTCAAGGTCTAAAACCATAGAAATGAGCTACATCTGTAGCCCTGAAAGAAGCGTTTTAGACCAACTTATTACAAAAACAAACACATGCGAAAACAAACACAGCATAGTACTGGGGTAGGTGATCTCGAGATAACAACAGATGATATACTATCTGGAGTTATATGAGTATCAAAGAACATCCACCACAAGTACATATCCCAGTGTTACTGGAGAAAACGCTCGAAGTGATGAACCCCAAGGCCGGTGAGAACTATTTAGATCTGACTGCAGGCTACGGAGGTCATGCTGAAGCTTTTTTTGCACACACACACGAATATACTACTTCTGTTCTTGTTGACCGCGACGTTACAACGTCTGGTCACTTAGAAAAGTTTATCCAGCATGGGGCTGATTTTCGTACACTCGATTTCCTAGCTGCCGCACGGCAATTAGTAGAAGAGGGACGAACATTCGATCTAGTATTGGCAGACTTGGGGGTGTCGTCACCGCAGCTAGATAGGCTAGAGCGAGGTTTTTCTTTTCAAGGTCAGGGTCCACTCGATATGAGAATGGATCAACGGCAAACGTTTACGGCTAAAGATATCGTCAATTCATACAGAAAAGATGATCTTATGCGTATACTGATCCGTTATGGTGAAGAACCACGACCAATAGTCCGACGAATTGTAGACGCAATTCTGACGGCACGAGAAGAACAACCGATTGAGACAACAGATCAGCTCGCTCAAGTTATACTAGCAGTCCATCGTGGACGGAGAACGAGAATTCATCCGGCTACGCGCACCTTTCAGGCACTTCGAATTGAAGTAAATAACGAACTAGGCCAAATAGAGGACCTTATGCCGCTACTGCCTCGTCTGCTAAAACCGCAGGGGAGAGTTGGCATCATCAGCTTTCATAGTTTGGAAGACCGTTTAGTAAAACGATTTTTCGCACTTGAAAAAGCCGCAGGGTACGAAGCTGAACTAGACGTTATTACAAAAAAACCGTTATCGGGTGCAACCTATGATGTTCACAATCCGCGATCTCGCAGCGCAAAGCTACGAGTCGCAGTGAAAAAATAAAACAAACAAAAAGGGGATAGCAATGCCAATCCACATCCAAGTACAAGCACAGTCAAACGAAACACAAGTTGTAGACGTTCGACACAAATAGTGCATTCGTAGCGGAGAGACACCTCGTCTCTCCGCTACTCATACTCAACAAAACCATAAACAAAAAAACAAACATTATGACATACCAACGATCCACCACCTATAATCGTCGTTCGGGCTCAATGCGCAGGAATCAAAATTCTGTTGCGTACAGTTCGGCCGTCAAACTCGGCCCAGTGACGCATACAGTGCTTGTTGCACTAATGATCACTGTCCTTGGTTTGATTTACCTGACACAAGCGACAAAAGCGACTGCATATGATTATGAAGCGCAGGGAATAGATGATAAAATAGCAGAGATGCAAAGTGAGAAGACAGATCTCGAAGTAGAGAACGCTCGCCTCACTGCACTCGAAGCAGTACAAGATAGCGCTGTAGCAAAATCTATGGAAGCTCCGAAAGAAACTAACAACTTACGATAGAAAGATAAACAGTGAAAGCGGCGACCACGACCACCCATGGACGAATCAGCTTACTCAAGAAATTGTGCCTTCTCATGATGGCACTTTTTGTCGCGCGGCTATTTTATATGCAAATCATTCAGCACGACCGATACGTTGCCGCAGCCGAACAGGAACAGGTGAAGAGCCTTGTCGTAAAAGCCGATCGAGGCGAAATCTACGCACTAGACAACGGAAAACCCGTCAAACTTGTTCTGAACGAAAATGTCTATACGGTGTTCGCAGACCCGATTGAAGTAAAGGACCCAGAAGCAATCACAAAAGCAGTGAAAGAAATTGCTGGCGGGACTGCGGTAAAAGATATCGAAAAACTCGTGGTGGACAAACCGAGCAGGTACAAGATACTCGCAAAGAATGTTTCACGAAATCAAGCGAAATTACTGCGTGAAAAGCAGTTGGCGGGTCTTGGCTTCCAAAAAACAACACGCCGGATTCATCCCGAAGGTAAACTAGCCTCCCAGGTGCTGGGATTTGTGAATGCCGAAGGTGTTGGCCAGTATGGCATCGAAGAGGGTCTCGACGACCAGCTCACTGGTACCGATGGTATGCTGAAATCAGTGACAGATGTCCGGAACGTGCCGCTAACCGTTGGCAACAACAACGTGCGGGTACCGGCGAAAGATGGTAAGAACGTCGTCCTGTCGATCGACCGAAATATCCAGGCCTATACCGAAAAGGCGTTGTACGATGAAATGAAAAAAATCGGTGCCACGAAGGGCAGTGTTATTGTCATGGATCCTCAGTCTGGCAAAGTATTATCGATGGCAAATCTACCCGACTATAATCCAGAAAAGTATACGACCGTCATGAACGGAGCCGCTTTCAATAATTCAGTCATTACGGCACCGTACGAGCCCGGATCGGTCATAAAAACCTTTACAGTCGCGACCGCACTCGATAAAGGGGTTATTACGCCGACCTCAAAGTTTAATAATTCCGACACTATCAGTGTGGAAGATATTGTGATTAAAAATGCCAACCTGGGTATTACCGGAGACATTACCATGCAAGCAGCATTGAGCTGGTCGCTCAACACCGGTATGGTCACAATTGCGCAACGGTTGGGTGACGGCAAAAACATCACCTATGATGCGCGAAAAACGATGTACACCTACTTGCACGATAAGTTTAAGCTTGGTGAGAAAACGGGGATTGAGCTAGCGGGCGAACAAGCAGGTAACATTATTTCTCCTGATACCGTGCAAGGTAATGCGGTACGCTATTCGAACATGTCTTTTGGTCAGGGGATGAACCCGACGATGCTGCAGGTTGCTTCGGGATTTTCATCGATTGTCAACGGTGGACGGTACTATAAACCCACTGTGGTAGCCGGTGAAGTGACCAGCGACGGAAGCTTTAAAAAAACAAACAGCACCCTGCTTGACGGAGGGACTATTTCACAAGAGAGCTCTGATACAGCACGAGATATGATTCGTGAGGCACGCAACCAATTCTACGCCGAGGGCGACAAACCAGGCTACGATATTGGTGGTAAAACTGGGACATCAGAAACACTTGTCGACGACTCATACACCGAAGATCAAACTGTCGGAACCTACTTGGGATACGGAGGTGATACCGCACCGAAATATGTCATAATGGTACAAGCATCAGCCCCCGGTAAAGCGCTTGGTGGACGAGACGTTGTACCGATATTTACTTCTATCTCAAACTGGATGATCGACTATATGAAACTACAACCTAAAGGATAATCATGGAACCAGTCATTACACAGACTATACTCACCGAAGAACTCAGCAGCATTGTATTACTCAGTGTGGCATCATTTTTGGTCGCCATGGCACTGACACCGGTGTATACGTTTATGGCGTATCGTTACAAATTTTGGAAAAAGCAACGTAAGACCAGTACGACCGGCGAAGCACTAGAAATATTTACACAGTTGCATGCCAAGAAATTCGAACGTTCAATCCCTACCATGGCGGGTGCTATTGGTGTGCTAGCCATCATTGCGGTAACATTGGCGTTCAATCTCGACCGGAGTGAAACGTGGTTACCGTTAGCAGCCTTGGTCGGCGGGGCGCTTGTGGGGCTTCTCGACGACGTAATCAATATTCGTGGTGATGGCACCGGCGTTGCCGGCTTGCGCTCAAGTATTAAATTTATGTTGATTATCGCCATCGGCGTAGCGCTCGGTTGGTTCTTCTTCGCAAAGCTCGGGTACACTAGCGTACAAGTGCCGTATGTCGGCAGCTTCGATGTTGGTATATTTATCATTCCGTTATTTGCGTTCGTGGTGACAGCCACGGGAAACGCCGTCAACATTAGTGATGGGCTCGATGGGCTTGCTGGTGGGCTACTGATCGCGAGTTACGGTGCATTTGGCTTAATCGCGCTACTACAGGGCAACTTCCTATTAGCAGGATTTTGCCTCACGGTAATTGGCGCCTTACTGAGCTACCTATGGTTCAATATCCATCCAGCCCGATTTTTTATGGGAGACGTTGGTAGCTTCGCCTACGGAGTATCGCTCGGCGTTGTTGCGATGCTGACAAATTCGCTTCTGTTACTACCAGTGATCGGCATACTCTTTGTGGTTGAAGCTGGATCGAGCTTGATTCAGATTGTTTCAAAACGATTCTTCAAACGAAAAATATTTATATCTGCGCCAATCCATCATCACCTTGAAGCGATTGGCTGGCCCGAAACGAAAGTTACGATGCGATTTTGGGTGATTAGTTTTGTCAGTGCTTTCTTTGGTGTACTAATTGCAATGTCCGGAGGACACATTTAATGAGAGTCGACAGGTCAGCCAAGTCGGGTATCCGCCGTCATAAGCCTGATTATCTGATTGTACTGCTGACAGGGCTGCTGATGATGCTAGGACTGGTGATTATGTACTCGATTGGGCCGCAGCGCGCACAAGTGTTGAACTCGGTGTTTGAAACTGATAATTACAGCAGTACCTACTTCGTCATTAAGCAGGCAATCAGCTTACTACTTGCAGGTATGGCATTTTTTGCCATGTCGAAGATACCGATTTCGTTTTTCCAAAAACATGCTAGGACACTGGTGATTGCTGGACTGATTGCGTGTTTGATACTGGCGATTGCCGGCGCAACAAAACTGCCGATTGCCCAGTGTAGTCTCGGTGCTTGTCGTTGGTTTGAGTTGGGCCCATTGGGCACGCTGCAGCCCTCGGAATTTTTGAAATTTGGTCTGCTGTTATTTGTCGCAGGATTCTTGGCTCTGCGCTATAAACAAGGTGAAATTAATAATAGGGAAGCAACGCTTATCCCACTGGGCGTATTGACAGCTGTCGTCGTCGTGTTCGTCGTAGGTCTTCAAAAAGACATGGGTACCGGGATTGCCGTTATGTCCATACTAATTGCGATGATATTTTCTGCCGGAATAAATAAGCGTATATTGGCCGGTATTGCGGCTGCGGTACTCGTGATGGGCGTGATGCTCATCGCCGTTGCCCCGCACCGAATGCAACGCGTCAACGCATTTTTAGCCGGCGATAGTTCGAGTGTCGACAACGCCGAGGAGTACCACATCACACAGGCAAAAATAGCGATTGGCAGTGGGGGAGTATTTGGCGTTGGGATCGGTAACAGCGTGCAAGCAACCGGCTATCTTCCCGAAGCAATCAACGACTCGGTATTCGCAATCATGGGTGAAGTATTTGGCTTTGTCGGTCTGGTTGCCATATTGGGTATCTTTACGACATTGTTACTACGGCTACTGAAGATAGCGGACCGATTGAAGGATATGTCGATGAAGCTAATCGTCGTTGGCGTATTCGGATGGCTTGCCTCGCACATTATTCTGAATGTTGCCGCGATGACGGGTGTATTCCCGCTAACGGGCATCACGCTACCAATGCTGAGCTTCGGCGGCACCAGCATGGTATTTATTGCTGGTGCACTTGGGCTGGTATTTCAATTATCGCGCTATACTAGTAGTGAAATAACAACCGAAGGAGGTGCACATGAAGATTCTCGCAGTCGGCGGGGGGTCGGGCGGACACGTTACGCCCATCGCAGCCGTGCTTGATGTCCTTCGGACCGAGCACCCTCAAGCAGAAATACGCGTATGGTGCGATAAAAACTTTTACGCACAGACTAAAAATACAATTCAAGGTCACGATAAAACGATAGCGGTTGAGACGATACTATCGGGAAAATTCCGACGCTATAGCTCGTTATCTGTCATGCAGCAACTGCTATCATTTAAGACAATTGTGATTCCGAATTTTATTGATATTTTCAAAATTATTGCCGGGACGGTACAGTCTGTGTATAAACTGATTCGTTGGCGCCCAGACGTCGTGTTCTGTAAGGGAGGATTTGTGAGCCTACCGGTCGGCTATGCGGCTGCTTTGCTTCGTATACCAATGCTGTTACACGATTCTGATGCACACCCGGGGCTTGCGAATCGAATCTTGGCGCGGTTTGCTACAAGAATTGCCACTGGCTCGACACTGGATCATTATTCGTATCCACTCGAAAAATCTTCGTACGTCGGTATTCCGCTGGTGAAAGAGTATAGAGTATACACGGCTGATGAGAAACGGGTATTCAAGCGTGCTCTCGGGTTTCGCGACGAAACAAAACCACTAGTTATTGTCACTGGCGGCGGTCTTGGTTCTCAAAAAATCAATCAGGCTATCATGTCAAAGCTCGATGCGCTTCTTTTGGTGTGCAATATTGTGTTGATCTGCGGCGAGGGCAACTATGACCAACTAGCTCACGACCCGAAGACCGCGCAGTACGAGGGCTCTTTCCAGCTGCGCTCGTATGTCAGTACCGGTATGTACAAGCTACTCGCAGCCTCAGACCTTGTCGTCACCAGAGGTGGTGCGACGACGTTACTCGAGCTTGCTGCACTGGCGACGCCTGCACTGATTATTCCGAATCCATACCTAACGGGTAGTCATCAACTAAAAAATGCCAAAGAGTACGAAGAGCAAGGAGCGGCCGTCGTTGTTGATGAATTTGAGCTCGACAAGAGCGCCGGGGTGCTTTCAGATGCTATACTTACTATTACGAGCGACATGCATTTGCAGCGACGACTGAGCGATTCGATAAAGCGATTAGCCAGGCCGCATGCGGCAAAAACCGTCGCAGGTTTACTAGTAGAAGCAGCAAAGAAATAACAACATGCTATCAAAAAAATCAAACAAGAATCAATCTCCAGCCCGCCGACGCAGCATTGCGCCGAATGCTGCTGATGGACAGCCAGCCAGAAAGGCTGGGTTCAAGAAAAATAGAACATTAACCGGTAGCCGATCATCACAGGTGCAAAGCTCAAACGAGTTCAATAGTGAGCTACTCTCGCCGCGTGCTCATGCGCATCATCTGAGTAAAAAACGTAATAAAATTGTTATGAAGCTGGTGCTGATCATTGGCCTGATTCTGACAACCTACCTGCTCGCGAGTATGCTGATCGCACAGGTATCGGTGCGTCGCTCATCAAACGACTATACGATTAGTGCGTCGAAGGCAACCGAGTATGAAAACCAGATAGACGCGTATCTATCTGCAAGCCCGCTACAACGTTTTCACCCATCGCTCGATGAGGCTGCATTGCTCACATATCTTCAAAAATCACATCCTGAAATATCGTCTAGCTCGATTGAGCTCAGTGGGGATCTTGGCAAAACTCAGGCTATCCTTGGGGTGCGAAAACCAGTAGCGCGCTGGACAATCAACGGTAAAGACGAGTTTGTCGATAAACAAGGAGTCGTCTTTTCCTATAACGCCTATGCGACGCCGCCTCTTGAGATCCAAGACCGTAACAAGATCGCTGCCTCATCTGAAAACATCGTCGCGAGCAGTCGTTTCCTGGCCTTTGTCGGTACTATTGTGGGCGACATGCGTGAGCAAGGCTACACTGTTACAAAAGCCAGTATCCCCCCTCTTACGACGCGCCAGATCGAGATACAACTTAAAGGAGTGCCGCATGTACTAAAGATGACTATCGAACGGTCGGTAGGTGAGCAGACCGAAGACGCCGTGCGGATAACGAAGTATCTACAAAAGAAGTCACTGTCTCCGGAGTATGTCGATGTACGGGTGCAGGGCAGGGCATTCTACAAATAAATCGACTGTGGTAGTGGAGGGAAGACTACTGCACTCTTATTCTCTTCTATGTTCTATTTTTGTACTAACGACCACGTGATACGAAAAAAACATATTAACATATTAAAATACCAAAAAGTCAAAATGTCAAAACAGGGAAGAAAAGCAGGGGAGACAACAAAAAAATAAAAAAGCAAATATGATATAGCAACGCGTTGAAGTGATCATAAATGTGGATAAGTTTACAATGGTTTTGTATGGGCACCGTGTGGAGTGCCGCGATTGTTAACACGGTATAGGTGTCGTGATTGAGTGCGAGGACAAAACGTAACGATGTATAGTAAAAATATACTATAGAACGTGACGTAGAACATATCTGATACATTCACCCCTGCTAGAAGTGGATTAGCACTCAGAATAGTTGAATGCTTATTCGACTGTATATACTATAGTCTATGTCGTAAAAGATATATTGTGCGACGTATAATCACTATCACAATTATGACTACCTATTTACGGTTTCTGCAAAAATAATTCAGTACCGTACTCACTTACATTTTAAGTTTCACACTCTCCTGCTATATGGATCGTTTATCGCCTGCATCTGACTATGTTTGACCGCTACCTAATATTTATGTAAATTTGTCGACTATATTCACATATGTATCATTTTTTATATAATCCTAGCTCATAAATAATGTTCTATTTATGTTCTATATTATCTTGCTTGTGTTTGGACAGTTTTTGCATGTAGGATATCATTAGTATAGAGTAGGATTATGGAGGATAATTCTGAAAACTACTGAGAAAACTAATGTCCTAGAAGCAAGAATTCGTATTCTTGTAGATAAGATTAGTGAACAAAGTTCTTCATTCGATAAAATGAACAACAAGATGTTTGCATTAGTAGGTCTACTACTGACTTTAGGTGGACTACTCACCTACGATGCGTTTAAGATAAGTTTTCCTAATACTACTATAGAATATATAATTTTTGCTGCTGCATTAGTCTTGTTTGGATTAACAGCGATTCTGATTAGTTATGACTATCGTGCTAAAAAATCTTGGTCTGTACCAATAGGTCCAGTAGAAGAAGAGAAACTCGATAATGTTAATAGCTATGAAGATGCCATGGTTATAATTCATGCGGATTACTCAGACGTATATCGTGCTAGAGACTCAACCTTAGATCACAAGGCCAGAGTCCTTAACGCATCATTGTATATGTTTATCGTAAGCGTTATACTATTAATAACACTAAAGATTGGAGGGTAGACAATGTGTATGCCAGACAAAATGACAAAAAGTCTTTAAAGAAGATATGACCCCCGAAAAAGGGGTCTTTCCTTTTGTATTTAAATAACTAAAAAACGCCCTCTCGGGCGTTTTAAAGGCTTGGGTTAGACTGTTATGTCGAGTAACGTCCAAATCCCTCCCCTGTTGTCACTTTTTAGCCTGAACTGCTTGATGCCGTCTGTGAGGGTGAGAATCTGTGCGACTCGCTCCCCTTTTCGTACGAAACAGCTCAATCCTGCGTCGAGGAAGTTGTAGGACGAACCTTCATACTCCATGCGACGTGGATACGCGGTAAAGTTCTTTTTGAACCCGACTGCGGTGACCGTGACTGGTTTGTTAATAGATTGTTTCATGTTGTACTCCCAGCTTTAGAGGCGGACCTCTAGAGGCTAATTCGTTTAGTGATTAGCGAACGGATTTTGGAGTAGTCAGCGTAGATAGGTGTGGATGACCGTTCAACCCACTCTGTTTACTACGATAACGATGTACAAACGCCGGTAGGGCGTTATAGATTTAGTAGCTTGTAAGTGGAAAGTTCGCTTCTAGGTGAGCGCCCAGTACTTGCATAGCCATAACTATTATAACTCTGAACACATTGCTGCTGTCAATGGATGTGTTCACTATTATCGTAGTTTTAAGAGGGTGCTGTCGCTGTCGGATTTTTTCTTGGTCGCTTCTTCCCCATCAGAGCCGCCAGTAGTGCCGGTCGTTTTCTTCTTGCGATTACGCGTACGTTTCTTTTTTGGAGGGTCGCTGGGATCGCTCGCAGGCTGCTTGGTATTGTTCGTGTCGTTGGGGGCTTTTGGGGCAGCAGGCGCAGTAGAACTTTGAGCTGCAGGCTGTTGCTGTTGTTGCGCAATCGGTTTCACGAGCTCACTAATCTCTGCCTCTACCTCGGCACGTTCACGGCTAAAGTATCGCCGAGTATGTTCGATCATCAGCGATGTATTGTCGGCTTGATACGGCGGCAGTGTGAGAGTACGAGCGCTAAATGCCGGGCTTTTTTCGCCGTTAATAACCATGTTAATCACAAAGTTTCTATTGTGCATCTGCAAAAGATCGAGTGCTTCAAAGTTTGGTTCGAACTGTTTCGACAGTATCGGTGAATCATCAGCTGAAACCCTAAAACAGAGCATGGTACCCACGTTTCCAAACACCGCGTCGCGTACCGTATCGCTCATCTGCGAGATGTACTGATTGGCAACCGTGAGGTTCAAGCCGTACTTACGAGCTTCTGATAGAATCGTTGCAAACGAATCGGTGGCAAAGTTTTGGAATTCGTCGACGTACAGGTAAAATGGGCGTCTGTCGTCGATGTTTGGGATGTCTTGTCGACTCATCGCTGCAAGCTGGATTTTGGTAACAATAAACGACCCGAGGATGGCTGCATTGTCCTCGCCAATCAGACCCTTCGAAAGATTGACGATTAGAATCTTTCCTTCGTCCATGATATCGCGGATGTTAAAGGTAGACTGTGGTTGGCCAATAATGTTACGGATAATCGGGTTGGCGGTAAACGCGCCGACTTTATTGAGCACCGGTGCGATTGCCTCGGTCTGAAACTTATCGTTCCAGCTGGCGAACTCTACGTTCCAGAACTGTAGTACCACGGTGTCCTGACAGTACTCGAGTGTTTCCTTGCGAAACTTTTTGTCGGTGAGCATACGGGTAATGTCGAGCATGGTAGTGTGCGGCCTGTCGAGCAGCGCTAAAATGGTATAACGCAAAATATACTCGAGGCGTGGCCCCCAGCTGTCGCCGAACATTCGTTTTAGCACGCCAATCACTTCAGATGAGATGTTTGTCTTCTGACTCTGGTCTGTCACTTCAAGTGGATTAAATCCAAGCGGAAAGCCTGTGTCTGCCGGGTTAAAGTATACGACGTCTTTCATGCGGCTGCCCGGAATGAAACGCATGTTATTGACGGCAAAATCGCCGTGCGGATCGATAATCGCGTAGCCGTGCCCATGGAATACATCACTCAGAGCCAACAGCTCTAGGGTACCCGTCTTCCCTGCTCCGGTCTGGCCGATGATGTATACGTGGCGAGATCGGTCGGTTCTGAGCATGCCAAACTGGTGGTTAATACCACGGAAGTTCGTCATACCAAACGCCGAAATATTTTCATCGATAGCGTCGTTCCCGGTGATAATCGGGAGTTTCGACGGTGGTTCGGCTGTCTTGCTACTTGCCCAGACAATATTTGGCGTTTCCACGTTGGTATGTGGCAGGTGAAATACTGAAGCGAGTTCTTCGATGTTCAGGACGTAGCCTTTGTCGATGAAGTTTCGCGACTTGTACTGCTGTAAATCTTCTTTTTTGTAGCTGGCTTTTAGACCTTTAAAGCCATTGAGGTTTGTACTGTTGTACTGTTTGAAGGTACCGATAATTGCCTGCATTTGCAGTTTTGCATTACTTTGGCTTTCCCCGAGGTATGCCAGACGAATTTTGACCTGGTAGCCAAGTTTGTTGGCTTTTTTCTCGGCTTCAGCAATACGAGTTTTGTCGCGCTCTGAAACGATTTTTTCGCCAGATGCCCCACCGCTTCCCTCTTCTGGTGGCCGCCATAAGGCAGCAAAAAATGTACCAAACCATCTGACGTCGAACCCTTTACCGCCAAACAGCGCGTTGAACGGGTTACCGCCTCGCAGTGATTCAATCCAGCGTTCAGAGGCTTTGTGCCAGTCGTCTGCCACCGGTCGAGCAAGCACTTGTACCCATATTTCTTCTCCTGTAGCCTCTAGCTTGGCGAGTGTGCCAGTAATGCCGGCCAGTGGGTCAACCTCAAAACTTTGAAAGGTTTTAATTGGCAGGGCTGCATTTTCACTAAGTACGATTTCGTTGGTGTAGAGCACTGAGTGCTGTCGGTCGTGCGAGGTATAGTCTTCGTCGGCTTTATGGATTTGTACAGACGGATACTGGGCATAGATCTGGCCTTCAACAAAGCTCTGTAGGCTTTTTGGTACCCACACATAAAAGCGGATCTGGCCGCTTATTGAAACAATTTCAAAGCTCAAGTGCTCTTGAATGCCACGGTTGATCCGGAGCTCTTTTTTATCACGCAAGATACCATGTAAACTGGCGAATAGCTGTTCGGCGGCAAGTTCTGATTTATCGTTGGCCTTTGGAATCTCGAGCGCTAGTAACACGCTTTCTTCGATTTCTTTGATGTCTTTGTTTTGGTAATTACGCCACGTTAAAAAGAGCAGGATTGAGACCAGTGGAATCCATACGTACCACTGTAATAAAAAATCGATTAACCAGAAGAATATCGCCATAGCTTACTCCTCTTTATTGTCCCACTTGTCGTGCCGGTTTGCAACAGAGATGCAATGCATTTGTGCTTTGGGCTGATGTCGGGTTATTTTGGCTCAACGAGTTCGTAGGTAGCCTTCGAAACTCGCTTGAATTCAGGTTTGCTTTGGAGGTTCAACAGAATAGTCGTCTCTTTTACTTGGCGACTTTGCAGTACTTGTTTGACGATTTCGTCGCGGTGCAGTGGTTCGCTAGCTTTCTTGAGGACGTTGGCGATGATGTCGGATACAGTTCCCTTAGAATAGCCCCAGCTGTCGAGTGCGTAGATGCCACGGCCAATCAGGACAAAGCGCTTATCTTTGATCAGTTCGTTGTGAATCGCCTGTGTTGTCACTGCTTTTCGTTTAAAGTCACTTTTTTTAATTGTTTTTGCAATGTCTGAAAAGTGCATCGGTTTTCCGTTGTCGGCTAGGATAACGTAAATCTTGTCACGAATATTCTTTGGATTGACGGTTGGCCATTTTGCAAGACCCCATTGATCTTTTAGGCTAGCAAGATTTTTGCTGACGCTGGCAAGAGCACGGACGTGGTCTGGGTGTTCGTAGGTGAGTTTGTCGTGTAGATTTTCGGCAGAAATCGCTTCTTTGTTTTCTTTGATAATCTTAACAATCTCATCAACATTCTTCTTGATGTTCTTTTCATCACCGTGTTCGGCAATACCGACAGAATGGTAGTAGTGATCGTTCTCGCCTACAACCGTCAAGTTTGGCGCTAGCTCGGCGATAAAGCCGACGTGCGCCTTTACTTCTGTACCCGATGCATCACCAGTCAGTGTGTCACTGAGGTCGCTCACACGAGCAATTCGGCCATTTTCGGATAGATGCCGAGTGATGAGGCGTTCCACTTCATGAACTGCTGGCATTTTGTTATCACCAGCTGCAATTTTTAGTCGAATCAAGATAGCTTTTTCGAGTTGACGAACTCGTTCGCGTGTAATACCAAGAAGCTCACCAATTTGTTCGAGGGTTTCTTTACGGTCAAATAGCCCAAAACGGCGAGTTACAATCTCTTTTTCGCGATCTTGCTCGATAGTATCAAGCACACTCATCACCGCGTTTTTCAGTATAGTTGTTGTGTCGGTCTGTGTAGTATCGTCCATGCCTTCTCTAAAAGCCTCTCTGTCCCACCGTATTTAGTTTGATGTTCTTGGTATTTTGTTAAATTATAGAACATATAATGTTAATTGTCAACGATTGTGTAAATCTAAAAATATTATAGCACATACTAGACGCTTATGGTAAATCGTATTTTTAGAGTAGCTTATTTTAGATAAGGTTTTTTATTATGGGAAATAGTTGAGCCCTGGGTCATTTGGGCATTCACCGGACCGTACAGATGAATCTGTCGATACGGTATGGAACAGCACGTCGCCGTAGTCTGCAGCGGCCCCTTGCAAACAGTATCTCGATGCCGGCCCATTTGGCTGTAGCAAGGGTTCTGGCAGCGACACTTGGTTATTGGGGACAGTGATGGGAAATGTCCCTCCTTGGCTCTCAAACTGACTGATTATGCTGTTAGCGGCGGCTGTACAGGCGCTTCCACAACTGAGCACCACGTTAGCCCGAGCTATGGGGCTTTGCCAGATGGAGTTCGAGCTCGATGTCCCTTTTACATGTATTTTGGCACCATTACCATTTCCTTGAAATGAACAGCTGGTTAACGGCGTACCGCGAAGGTTCCCGTTGCAAGCGTAGAGGAATAACTGAGCGTTTTGGTCGTTATTCAAACCGCTGTAAATGCCGATTGTAGGGGCATTTGTGAATAGTGACAACGAAACTTGTTTCGAGGCAGCGTAGCCAGTGCCCGCGAGATTGTGGGGATAACTTTTTTTAAAATTTTTGTGTGCTTCGAGTGCAGATCGTGCTTGTAATATGTCACTTCCCACCACATCGCTCGACACGTTTTTCTGCCACGCGCCGTACCCGATAACGGTGACGCCTGCGAGAATGCCGACGACCGAAATAACAACGGCAAGCTCCACGATAGTGAATCCATAACTACGTTTTTGTTTCATCATTAGTATGAGTATACCATGAGCATTATGGCACCGAGAGAGTCACATGTTATTTTTTACGACGAATCGGTCCGCGTTTCTTCTTAGCAGGTGCTTCCTTTAACATTTTTTTAGCTTGGTCATGTGTAATTGCTTTTGGGTCATCGTCTTTAGGAATCTTAGCGTTCTTTTTGCCATCGGTAATGTACGGACCAAAGCGACCATTGAGTACTTTAATGCCATCGCCAAAGTCAGCAATATTCTTTTCGGCTTCAGATTTTAGCTTAGCAGCGTAGAGCTCAAGCGCTGTATCGAGCGTAATCTCGTGCGGATCTTCGGGTTTGATACTGACAAAGAGTTTGTCTACCTGAATGTATGGACCAAAGCGACCAATATTAGCTTTTATCTCTTTGCCATCTTCGGTTTGACCAACGACTCGGGGGAGTTTAAAGGCGTGTAGGGCTTCTTCGAGGGTGATCGTTTCTAACTTTTTGCCTGCAGGAAGTGGTGCAAACCGAGGTTTGTTTTCTTTATCTTCAGTGGCGCCCATTTGGAGCATTGGGCCAAATCGTCCAAAGCGGGCAATGATCGGTTTATTACTCTTTGGGTCGTTACCGACTTCCCTGTTGGTTCCTACTGTGCTTCGATCGATACCGCCAGACTGTTCAATGAGTTCGTGGAATGGGGTGTAAAAATCGAGGAGCATTTTGTTGCGGTCGAGTTTATCTTCGGCAATTTCGTCGAAGTGTTCTTCAACGCTGGCAGTAAAGCCATAGTCGACAACTTTATTGAAGTAGTCTGTCAAGAAATCAGCAATCAGTTCGCCAGATGGTGTTGGTACGAGCTTGCCTTTGTCGGCACCAGTTTTTTCTTCGACAACTTCTCGCCCAAGATTGCCGTTTTCGAGTGTAAGCTCGATGACTTCTCGTGGAGTCCCTTCGCCGTCACCTTTTTCTACGTAGCCACGGGTTTGTACAGTATCGATGATGGTCGCGTAGGTGCTTGGGCGGCCAATGCCTAGTTCTTCGAGCTTCTTTACCAGTGCACCTTCGGTAAATCGTGCTGGTGGTCGGGCAAAGATTTGGCGAGCCAGTACTTTTTCGAGATCAAGTGTATCGTTACTTGCCATACTTGGTAGAATATCGGCTTCTTTTTTACTACCGCCATAGACTTTTAAAAATCCATCGAATAGAATCACTTCACCTTTGGCTTCAAATACGCTCGTGCCGGATGAGATCGAAATAGTCACGATTGTTTTTTCAAGCTTCGCTGGGCTCATTTGGCTGGCAAGCGTGCGACTGCGAATCAGGTTGTACATTTTTTGGTCGTATTCGTTGCCACTTCCCTTTTCGAGAGCGATGTTTGTAGGGCGAATTGCTTCGTGAGCTTCTTGGGCGCTCGAATTTTTCGTCTTAAACGTCCGGACCTGTGAATACTCTGGGCCATAGGCGGATGTAATATAGTCTTTTGCGGCAGCGATTGCTTGCCCGCTAAGGTTGACGCTGTCGGTACGCATATAGGTGATTTTACCTTCTTGGTACAGTTTCTGGGCACTGCTCATGGTTGCTTTTGAACCAAAGCCGAGCCGAGAGTTGGCATCTTGTTGTAGGGTGCTGGTGGTGTATGGTGCAGCTGGGTTGCGCGTGCTCGGGCTGGTGCTGACGTCGGTAACGGTAAAAGAAGCGTCTTTGAGACTTTCCAAGAAATCTTGAGCTTCTGGTTCGGTGTCAAAGCGATTTTTGAGTTCGGCTTTTACTTCCTGGCCCTCGTGCATGAACGTTGCGGTTACTTTGTACTGGAATGAGCCTTCAAAGTCGCGAATTTCGCGCTCACGTTCGACGAGTAGCCGTACAGCAGGACTTTGGACACGGCCAGCCGATTTACCGCCAGGAACTTTCTGCCAGACAACTGGTGAGAGCTCGAACCCAACAATGCGGTCGAGGATTTGACGAGCTTGCTGCGCCCGTACCAGGCTCATATCGACGGTACGAGGTGTCTTAATGGCAGCTTCAATGGCTGGTTTTGTGATTTCATGAAATACGATACGTTTGGTTGTCGCAGGATCGAGTTTCAGGACTTCACAAAGGTGCCAGGCTATGGCTTCTCCTTCGCGGTCTTCATCGGTTGCCAGCCAGACATCGCCAGTGGTCGCTTTGACCGCTTTTCGTAGCTCAGCAACAGTCTTTTTCTTTTCTGGGTCTATTTCGTAGGTTGTTTCAAACCCGTTCTTTACATCGATTGGCTCGGGGCCACCTTTTGCTTTTTTGGCAATCGAACGAATGTGCCCCACGCTTGAAAGCACATGAAAATCTTTACCAAGATATTTCTCGATTGTTTTGGCTTTTGCCGGGCTCTCTACGATTACTAAGTTTTTTGTCATATATATAGTGTGTTGGTTTTTATGACCGAACACAATGGTTTATACTACCTATGATAGAAGCGTTTGTAAACGATAAAAATAAAAATACCACACAATAACGGTGGTGTTGTAACTAAAATTTCAAGGGATATGTCGACAAGTAGATCATATCCGGCCCAGTACGGCGGCGCCACTCCGGTTGGAGTGGCGCCGCCTCGCTTGAGTCAGACAGCGCGCAGACGGTGAGCTTTGAGGTAAGCCTCCTTGATGTCCGCCGGGATGCGTCCTCGATCACCGATCTGGTAACCCTTCTCGATCGCCCATGCTCGGACGTCCGCCGAGGATGCTCCTGGGTTCAGCTTCTTGCCCCCTTGCGCGGTTCCGCTAGGAACCTTCCGGGCAGAGCCCTTGTAGGGTGCCAAGGCTGCTCGCAGGTCAGACGCGTGCGCGTCGTTCAGGTCGATCTCGTACGAGGTGCCGTCGAGAGCGAAGCTGACTGTCTCAGTAGCTTCTTTGCTCTCGTCGATGTCATCGACGATGACGATGGTAACCTTCTGTGCCATGATGGCCTCCAAGCTCCTTGGTTTCTCAAGGATAGCAGGTTGTCGGAAAGGGTTGTTATCTACTTGTCGAACTAATATACTATACACCATAAGTATATATAAGTCAATAGGTAGAAGGCCTCCAAGCTCGAAAGCAAGGAGGCCGGTTGAGCTCGGTACGAGGGCTCACTCGCCGGATAGAACGGATCCATCCGGAATGGGTAGGTAGTCGTCTTACGACGATATGATCCAAATGAGGACTATCATCAGTGACAGCCCAAGCCCAGAACATGCGGCAATGAGTCTGAGGTTCTCAAGGAACCAGCACGGCTTCAGTTCATTCTCTTCGTATCCCATTCGAAATACTATAGACTATTTTTCGATAATGTCTACGCCTATAAAAATATAAAGCGAAAACCCCACTCACGCCGAAGCATGGTGGGGTGTCGCCTGATGCAAAGGGACAGAACGCTAGTGCGTTCTGTCCATGCCCTACAGATCCGGCGCTGCGAGTCGAGCAAGTGCTTGGTCCAAACACTCTTTTAGCCGCGCGTTTTCGGCGATAAGGCCGTTCATGCCGAGCATCATGCCATCAGTACGGGTGAGAATGTGCCGATGGAAGTGCCCCGACAGACTGAGGCCTCCCGCTTTGGTGTAGTTGGCGTAGTCGTTGTCCATCACGATGCCAGTACTCCGCAACGCCGGCGCCATCCGGCCTCTGAGCCAGATAGGTTCAATGGCGGTGTGGTGTAGTGGCACGAACATGTACTGTCCGTCAATCGGCGTCGGCTGACCGTCGATGAACTCTACGCGGCGGCACAAGTAAGACTCACTGTCTTTCCAGAGAATGGTCTTCATCAGACCATTCTTGATGCACAAAAAACACGGTTCGGTATCCATTGTTAATCCTGCTCTCAATTGGTTCCATCGCGGACTGTCCGCATCAGGCTACACAATTTATAGCATCAAACTAACGTATTGTCCACTGATTCGCGCCAAGATTTCGAACTGATCCGGCTATTTCTAACATGGTGAGTGTCATTGAAAGATCGGTGGCGGAGGCGCCAGACTGTTGCTGGATTTCGTCGCCGTCGCGCACGCCACTCGCTATTAGCTGTATCACCGCTGTCTCTAGCTCGGTATTCCCCAGCGGCAATCTGCCTTGGCTGGTGATCAAATCTGGCGCAATAATTTCCAATACTTCCTCGGCCGACGAAATAGGCGTAGCGCCTTGTTTAATTAGCGTGTTGCAACCGGCACTCATGGGGCTAGTGATATTGCCGGGCACGACAAACACTTCCTTCCCCTGTTCCAGCGCGTGCATAGCGGTGTTTAATGTACCGCTTCGAGCGGCGGCTTCGGTGATAATGAGCGCATCTGACAGCCCGCTGACGATTCGATTTCTTTCGAGGAACGTGTACGGCCGAGCCGAAGCACTCGGTTCGTATTCGCTCAAAATTGCTCCGCCGGTTTTGATAATATCGTCCGCAAGCGATTGATGCGTTGCTGGGTATATTTCGGCGAGCCCGCTGCCGAGGACGGCGAGCGTGGTACCGTTTGCCTCAAGTGCTGCTCGGTGCGCCAGCCCATCGACGCCCAATGCCAGACCACTGACAATCACTACTCCTCTCTTTGCTAAATCGAAGGCCAGTGTACGCGTCACCTCTTTGCCGTAGCTGGTTGGTTTACGTGTGCCAACCATCGCGACACTGGGAATTCGGGTGGGTGGCAATGATCCAATAAAATATAACTTTTTAGGGCATTTGGCAAGAGAAGATAGTATCTGTAGGTACGGACTGTTCTCTGGTGATATTCTATTGATTTTCATAATAAAAAGTGTCGATAAGTATTGACTTAGTGTCAAATCCGTGTTAATGTGGGAAACGATTGGTTGATATCTGCGAGATTCAATCAAACGCACCTTATACCCCCTATTCTAACGTAAGTTAGAGTGCACGTCATGTGTCTCGTGGTAATCTACCCTCCACCGCGATTCCCTGTGAAAGCATGGCGAGCATACTAACCCCTTTAACCCAATTTCATGGTAGTTGCATATGAAACGAGTATTCAGTATTGAACTTCTGGTTCATGCGTCCATCTCTCGTGGAGTGTGTATGCGTACGCTTCGTTTCGCAGCTGCTAGGGTGGTTGAAGGGTCAAACAGCGCTTTCAGGTGATGCCCACCCTTACCTGGAAGCGCTTTTTGATGTTTTGACGATAAGGAAAAACACGCGGTGAACCCAAGATTTAAATAATTATTAGATATAAAATCTTGGCGTGAGGCCGCATTGGGTAGATGCTGCTCTTTTTCTTTAGTTAACAAAATAGCCCGAAGTAAATTCGCGACTATTCTTTTATTTAGTTTGGCTCAAACAAAACTTTAGCTTGGTCCGCACAGATTGCGGACCAAGCATAGGAGCTTGAGAGTCAGCTGAGTAAGGCAATGAAGCGTTTCAGCTGACTGTTGGAGAGCGAGCGAATTGTGACGTGGTACTTCGTGTCTCTCAGCTCGTCGCTCGATGAGTCCCAGCGTAATCCTTTAAAAGCCCGCTTTTTCGAACTAATGAGAAGTACGGAGTCAGGGATACGGAGAAAAAAGCCTTCATCATCTTGCGATGAGCGATACGCCACTATCCCAAAGGTCTCTTCCTGTTTAGGGTTGATGCGGTGAAGCCGCCCAACATCCCCATGCAAGCGCGACCTTTGTTCGGCTACTTTCTGCTTTGCTTGGCGGATAAGCGCTACACGCTCATTCTTGCGCCTCCTGTTCACAATCTTCATTGATCGTTTGAGGTCGTGCTTTGAAAGATCGTGGATTCTCATTTTTCCTTCTCTCAAGCTCCAGTCCGGAGTAGCCGGTGTCGATTGTGTAATACGGCACTCGCCGCTCGACGAAATGTATTCAAACTATACGATTAGTCAGATGGTTGGTCAAGCACGAGCGAGAAGCTGGTGTGTTCAAAAGTCCCTGAGATGAAGGATTCTATTGAAGTAAGAATTTTTGGCATGAGTTGGTCATTCAAAATTGCGTGTTCGTCTTTCGAATATCTCCCAAGCACGAAATCTGTATCCCCCATCACAGTGCGGTGTTCGCTACCGACACCGACCCGAATACGAACGGTTGAATCGCCGCCGTGGGTATTTATCGACTTTATACCGTTGTTCCCTGCGTCTGAGCCGCCTACGCGGTTACGGACGGTCCCAAAAGGTAATGACAGCTCGTCATGTATGATGAGCACGTCTTCAGGCTCTAGCTTATAGAAGTCGACAATCGCTCGGTAGCTTTGCCCACTCTCGTTGTAGAACGTCAATGGTTTGACGAGTAGTACCTTTTCGCCGGATAACGTCGTCTCGGCGACGTGTGCTTTGAATTTATCTTTCGTTTGGAACGAGGCACTCGCCTTCTTCGCAATTGCATCTACAGCAGCAAACCCGGTATTATGCCGAGTGTTGTTGTAGCGAGTTTCTGGATTGCCGAGACCGATGATGACTTTCATATCTGTAGAATAGTATAGACTATTGCTTTATTTATTAAAATATGTTAAAGTACAATTTGATTGTGCTTGTTCTCGGAGATTCCGAGGGCTTCTTTCTTCCCCTAGGAGGTACAATCATGAATAGATTCCACAGGCTTTGCCTGCTTTGCGCCACCCTGTTGACGGCCGTTTGGCTCGTGAGCACGTGGTCCACCCAGATCTGGCTGTTCGCAGCCGTCTGCCTCGTTGTGATCTTCTTCGTGACGCTCACAACGACAAAGAAAATCGCACTGAACGTCGTGATCATCACCGGCTGCATCGTCAGCGTGATCTGCGAGCTCGGGGTGTCGACCGGAGACGGTCTCATGAACTGGGCTGCGAGTCGGAAGCGGAAAATGCAGCCGTCGCAGAAGGCGACGAAGAGCTCGCGCCGACCGAAGCAGCCACAAGCTACTTCAGCGTAGCAGCGAGCCAACGTGTAACGAGCGTACCTCGTAATCGTAGGAAGAAGTTCCTACGTCCCCATCGCAGCCAGCGGTGGGGATTTCTTATTTTTTACTTTGTTCTTTTTCTTCTTTATACTTCTTCGTGACTGGCTCTAAGCCTTCAGCAACGCGTTTCTTGTTTTCTTTAATTTGGTTTTCGTCGCGGAATGAAAATTTAATCGGTGTACCAGAGTAGTCGTAGGTTTCACGGAGAATACGTTCGAGGTAACGTTTGTAGCTCCAGTGCACAAACTTCAGGTTGCTGCCGTGAATCACAAACCATGGCGGCATCGTATCAGTTTGCACGATGTAGCGTAGTTTTGGATGCGTGTTTTTCAGCCCAGCTGGTGGGTGCTTGGAAACGGCCTTTTGTAAGAGATCATTGAGTACGCGAGTCTTGGTTTCTTGGTTGCGCCGAGCCTCGATATCGAACACAAGATCGAATAACTTCGTGACGTTTTGTCCAGTCACAGAGCTCGTGAAGATAAGCGGTGCCCATGGCGTAAATTTGAAGTTGTAAGCAATCTTTGGCGCAAGTGCGTCGCGGGTGTAGGCGTCTTTTCCTTCAACGCTGTCCCATTTACTAACGACAATAACCAGCCCCTTGCCTGCCTCGTCAATAATACCGGCAAGCCGTTGGTCGAGTGCTGTACTGAGTTCGTTGACATCCATTAGTAGCAAGCAAATGTCTGATTGTTCAATCGCTTGAAGTGTTCGCAGGACGCTAAACTTTTCGATGCCGACTTCTTGCTTACCTTGGCGACGGACACCGGCGGTGTCGAGCAGTTCGAGGGTCCGTTTGTTGTACTTTATTTGGGTACGGTTGACGTCGCGCGTGGTACCGGCGATGTTGGCAACAACTGCTTGTTGCTTGCCAATAAGCGTATTGAACAGCTGGCTTTTGCCAACATTTGGACGACCAATCAAGGCGACGCGTAAGATGTCGTCATCTTCTTGTTCGGTATGAGGAGGAATAATATTTGCGACTTCGTTGAGTACGTCTGAAATGCCGCTGTTGTGTTCGGCAGAGGTGCGAATCGTGGTTTTTATGCCGAGCCGCTTGAATTCGTCGTCTGGAAGCGCTGTTTTAAGATCGGCTTTGTTGGTGATCAAAATAACTGGTTTTTTGCTTCTTAATCCTTTTTTAGCAACCGTGCGATCTTCGTCGCTGGGGTACTGGTTGCAGTCTACGACAACAAGGATGACGTCGGCGGCGATGGCCGCTTCATCTATTTGTTCTTGAATACTTGCTTCAAACTCGTCCGCTGGATCTTTTAATCCGGCAGTATCGACGAGCCAAAACTCTGCGTTGTTGCCAGAGTTTGCGCGGTACGATACTTTCCCGAGTACGTTATCTCGGGTCGTGCCGGCTTCACGAGCCACAATAGCTTGCTGTGAGCGAACCATACGATTAAAGAGCGAACTCTTACCGACGTTCGCCTGACCGATTATTGCAACTGTTGGGAGCTTTGATGCCATAAGTAGCCTATTATAACAGAGGTAGTGAATATTGACAAATCAATTATATCGACCATAATAAACTTCAGTGAAAGAAGATCTACTAGGTGACGACATACCAGACTACTGCAAAGACTGTATCGTTCTTCTTGAGAAAAAGCTAAGATACGAAAAACTGCGCACAAAGCTTGAGTCGATCTTGCGGGAGGAGCATCATGATATTAGTGACGAGGCCCCAATCGACGAATTATTGATCAAGGATGTAAAAAATCTTGGTATTGCGCGAGAGCTACAAAAAGAGCTTCGCCGGATAAGTCGTGAGATATTTAGTAACTTAGGCAGTACGGCGTTGTTTGGACTGTGCGACATAGACTCCACGAGGCAGCGAAGCGATGAGCAACTTAGCGCTTCGTAACCTCTTCGAATTTTGAGCTAGGTACTGCGTGTAGATTGTATTCACCAAACGAAGTGCGATTAAGCGCGCTGACTGTATAGCCAAGTGCGCCAAAGGTTCGTCGAATTTGACGATTCCTGCCTTCTCGCATCCTAATTCGCCACTTCTTACTGTTGCCTTCCTCTATGCGCTCTAGCACAAATTGGCTTTTTCCATCGGTTAGATTGACGCCAATGTCTGAAATCATTTGGTGATGGAGCGGCGCAAGGTCGTGGTCGAGTTCTGCCTCGTATAGTTTCGTTTTTTGGAATTTTGGATGTGTCATTTGGAAGGCAAAATCACCATCATTACTCAGTAAAATCAGACCCGAACTGTCTTTGTCGAGGCGGCCAACAGGTTTGAGGTGGTGGTACTTTTCGGGCAGTAATTCGTAAATAGTTGGGTTGTTGTCTTGGGCTTTTCGTGAGCATACGTAGCCGATTGGTTTGTTGAGTAGTAGATACCGATATTCGACGTCTTGCTGGATAGGACTACCGTCTACGAGTATGGTCGACCCTGGGTTAAATCTTGCGCCTAAAATTGCGGTTGTGCCGTCGACGGTCACACGACCCGCCTCTATTACATTATCAGCCTCACGGCGCGAAACGCCGAGCTGCAATGCAAGATACTTGTTCAGTCTTTCGGGGGAATCGTCGCTCATGAGGGCTATTGTAGCACTATTGTTGTTGCTGCTGTTCTGGAGCTGGTGGCTGAAACTGCTGTTCAGATGGCTGTTGTGGTTGAACCGGTGGTTCTACAGGAGCGTCCTGCTGCTGGGGTTCTTCGTGCGGTTGGCTGACGGTTTCAGCTGTGCCGCCTCCGAGTTCTGCTGCTATACGTGCAGCGAGTGCGTCGGGGCTCTCTTCGTCGGTTCGTTCCATAGGATGGATAATTCGATCTGAGCTACCTGAGCCGGGGCGATTGGTCGAAAATGGTGCCGTTGGTTGTGGTAAATCACTCGAAGGAGTGGCATCGTCTTGCGCCGGAGCATGCGGGGCAACTGGTTGTGGTGCTGGTGCTTGAGGCGGTTCTGCTGCAACTGGTGCTGGATCGGGAGTAGATGGTGCTGGTGCACTTGGTTGAGGTGCCGGTGGCTGAATGTTCGGTGAGGATGGACTTGCCACAGGTGCATCTTGAACCGGACGTGCCGGAGGCGTGGTATCGGTCGGTCGCGGTGCTCCAAAGAGCGGAGATGGCGTTGGTGCTGGAGCAGGAGAAGCTGCTTGAGGTGGCGTTGGTTCAGCTGAAGGAGTTGGCTGCTGTGGTTGGCTGCCAAATGCCTGTGGTGCTGGAGCAGGTTGAGCGTCGGCTGGTGCGCTAGTGCCGCTAAGCATTTCATTGTCCTCTAGTACTTCGTGTACCGTACGCACAACGTCTTCAATGCCGACTTGAGACTTGACTAAGTATCGATCTGCGCCGAGCTCTTCACCTCGTTTTCGCTGGTCTTCACTCGACAATGCGGTCATCATAATAACTTTGATAGTTTTTGTTTCAGTGGTTGAGCGCAAAATATCGAGCATGTCGAATCCGCTGATTTTTGGCATCATCACGTCGCTCACGATCAACGCCGGACGTTCTTTGATAGCCATCGCCAACGCTTCTTCACCATCGCCTGCTGAAATGATGTCGTAGCCCTCGGCTAGTAAACGCACTCCATAAATTTCTCGTAAACTTTTGTCATCTTCTACCAGTAATATCTTTGTCATACTAATTCCACTATACCATAACCTTTTTAACTTTTTTGATAATTACACCTGATCTCTCGACGATGCGCGATCGCGTACTGGGATTTGTATATTTCCGTTCGGTCGAGCGGCGTATGCCGTAGAATTTTGTTCGATTTGTGCCAGCGTTGGGCTCGCCGCTGGTTGTTGTTGTGGCTCAGGCTGTGACAGTGGTTGCGTCGGTTGAGGCGCTGATGGCGGCATAGGCAATGGTGCTGCTGGAGTCGATGGCTGGTAACTTGGTGGCTGGACGGTCGCTGGTGTGTGATCGACTGGAGGTTCAGCGGGAGCGGCTGGCGCTGGGTTATTCGACTGATTCAATGAATCGGTGGCTACTGTCGTCTCTGGTGTGGTCTGTGGGTTGACCATTTCGCGAGCTTCTACGGTCGGTGCTTCTGCGACAATTTCTGATGATTCTGCTTCGAGAATACGCATCGCTTCCATTCGATCAGTCCGGGGTAGTTCTAAGTTAAAGGTACTTCCCTTGCCCAGCTCACTGTCTACCCAAATACGTCCACCCATCATCTCTGCTAGGCGGCGGGAAAGATATAACCCAAGGCCGGTGCCGCCGATTTCACGCGTGGCTGAGCTATCGATACGATAAAATTTTTGAAATAGGTGGGCCGCATCTTCTTTGGCGATACCGATTCCACTATCTGCAATACTGATCTTGATATGGATTTCGTCACCTGTTACGTCGACAATAACATCGCCGCTAGGCGTATATTTTATAGCATTTTCTACCAAATTCGACACCGTTTCTCGAAGGTGGTCATTATCGACATTGGCGTAAAACACTGGTGAAATAGTCCTATCAGTCGACGCCTTTTCGGCGCCTTCGGGCTGAGGTTTGTAGAACAAGCGAAGCTTCTTTTCCTCTGCACGTGGTCGCAGGCCTTCGACAATCTCGCCTATGTAGTCGATAACATCAACTACCTTCGGGTGATTTGATAAGCGGCCGTCATCTGCTTTCGACACGTCGAGCAAGTCTTGAAACAACCGACCAAGATGTTGCGCAGAAGAATGGGCTTTTTCTATAAAGTCACGAGCTTTTTCGTCAATGGTTGCCGTATTTGGGTTGAGCGCCAGTCCGAGGTAGCCTTCAATACTGGCCACTGGGGTGCGCATTTCGTGGCTGGCGGTCGAGATGAATTCGGCTTGCTCACGCTCTTCGGCATGTTCTTTTGTAATGTCGCGAAACACCACGGTCGCACCTTCGCCGAGTTGCCCAACCGGAGACACGACAACCGAGAGCATGACACGTTTACCGCCACCAGTTTTTGCGTAGAGCTCACTGGTTACCTCTTTGTTGGTCGCCAGTACGGTGGCAACTGGGTCGTTCCCCTCGGTCACTGGCTGATTTTTGTCATCGCTCAGTTTTAAAACCGATGAATAGTTCAGCTTCAGCGCGTCTTGGCTCCCCCGCCCCAGTATTCGTTGGGCTGCTGGGTTCATGAGCTGGACATTACCTTTCGAATCGAGTGCGATAACACCGTCGTTGATAGACCGGATGACCGCTTCTGATGTGTTGCTGACCTGGCTCAGTTCACTGGCTAATTGATGATACGCTGCTTCATGCTCAGTCGTTTTTCGTGATTTGGAGTGAAAAATAATATAGCTGGCGACAATTGGCCCGAGTGTCGCCGCAACGATAATAGTGATTTGACCAGTCGGTAGATTAGCCGAATTTAGTATCAGGTAGGCAATGTATCCTCCAGCTGCTAGGACAATCGGCGTCGTTGCGAGCAAGCCAAATACGCCAGCGAAGGCTAAAACAGCAATCCACAGCGAGATAAACGATGAGTACGTACCGCCGGTGCTAAGCAGCAATACCGCCGTTGTCGCGACGAGGAGCAAGTATACCGATAGCGCACTGGGGGTGATTGCTTTTCGCGGCGCCCACAAGTACAGTACGAAGCTATAAACGAACGTTAACCCAGCAAGCCCGGCTCCCCAGGTAGGAATAATCAGGGAGTCGCCAATCGGCCCGAGTACGATAAAAAACGGCAGCATGTAGAGCGCGATGAGAATGAGCGCAACGAACATCGTCGCTTCAGATATGCGTCGATGCCAAAATCGTGTGAGTGGTAACGGTTTTATGATGCCCCCTAATTGCTATGTCTGTATTATGCCAAAGATAGGCCGATAAAGCTATTGTTTTATTGTGGCTTCGGCGTATCATTACAAGTATGAGGCAGATAAAAATAAACATGAGAATGTATGGGCGTCGGGACTAGGGTAAGAAACATTATCGCACCACCAGATGAAATGATCTGGCCACGTGCGCAAAAAGGAAGCGCAACATATATGGAACTCGGGCACAATGATGAAGTGCCTATTTTTATGCCTAAAATTAATGACCCAGAGTCTTTAGGTATGGATGTGCTGTACGATCGTAGGCATAATCCTTATGGGACGATGGAAGAGTTCGATACTGAATCTGACATGGGAATTGATTACGGCGCTCGGCTGTACCACCCTATTGGCGCCCCTCGTTATAACTTTTATGTTGATATCGATACGCCACTCGGTACGGGCATTAATGGCGGGTTGAACGATGAAGTCGCGCAGCGGATGATGCGGGAGCTGGGTGTGCCTGTATTACTAAAGGGGCCCGAGTTTAGTGGCAAAGGTAGCAGAAATAGGATACGACGGCTTGGTCGTGCAGCAACACAGTCGACGAATATCTCGCAGTCATACACGGCCGAGACATCGATGGAGATTTCCAGGCAAATTCTCGACATGCGTGGAATTTATTTGCCAGCACTTGCCTATGGTAAATCGCGTGGTGGCATGGTGAGCGGTAGAAAATGGTCGTACGCGCATGAGCGTGGAATCGAAGTTATACATCACCGACTAATAGACCCTTGCGTAGCCGAGCGAGCACTAGACTCTCCCAAAGATGTTATCGATTACGCATCGTGGCCTGCGAAAGATATGCTTAGTTCGATACCCTCTTTCGCACGATTTGCGCTTGAAGCAAAGCTGCGTTCGAGGCTGAAAACGGTAGAGACGAGTCCTGAATATTTGGTTGCAATGCTACTGGGGACTATTCCAAGCTTACTCAATGGAGAGAATATGTCATCACGGATTCCGCTGGATAGTGGCGTTAGTTTGGTCCATATGGACAAAAACCCGATTGCTGACACACCCGAGTATTTGCGTGATTTTCAGCACCACGAGAATTTCGATCATCAACAGGTACACGATGCACATATAGGTGGAATAATCTTACCTCGAAACATTGGACGCACGATACGGCATATCGATAGGTTTGGTGAAGCATACGAAGCAAGCGGAGATAATGTCACGAGAGTGAATTTCCAATATGTACATAGAAAGCTAGGTGCACCCGCGTTGGCTCAAGTTGCTTAGAGTGTTTGTATAAGGTGATCTCACCGGGTATGTTCGCAAGCGAACGCTGCGCCCGAACCGCGTTGGGTTCGATTCCTCCGAGTAGACTCGGCAAAGAAAAAACACCTAGACCATTGGTCTACGTGTTTTTTCTATGGTGATCTCACCGGGAATCGAACCCGGATTGCCAGGATGAGAACCTGGTGTCCTAACCGTTAGACGATGAGACCGAATTTTAGATTTTAAAAATCTTAGGCTCATATGAATATATGAGACCTTTACGGTGCTTCATAACTGTACCAAAACAGGGGCGGAGTGTCTAGATTAATTGAGCTCTTCGATGATAGACAGTAGCTTTTTTGGCGTGATATCAGCTTTTATCAGGTAGCCATCGACGTCGTGTTCGGTAGCGATACGCGATTCATCGTCTTGCTCAAAGTTGGTCATGACAATAATCTTGGTGTTTGGAACGAGATTTTCCTTACCGCCGCGAAGCGCTTTTAATATCTCTGTGCCTCGGCGTTCTGGCAACATCACGTCGAGCAGCATAAGGTCGTACTCTTTGTTGCGTGCGGCTACAAGGCCATCATTGCCATCGACCATCCAGTCGACAGCGTAACCTTCTTTTATGAGGCTACGGACGTACATTTCGCCAATAAAGCGGTCGTCTTCGATAACTAAAATGCTGTGTATGGCCATATTACCCTCTTATTGCTCCGTGATTTTTGATCCAACTACCGGAATGATTATTGATGAGTGTTTTGTTGCTGCCGCCATTTTTTTCTAGCTTACTGGCAACGCTCGCGTAGGTCGGTAGAGTGAAGCTAAATGTCGAGCCGACACCCTCAACACTTCGTGCTTCCATTGTACCACCATGAGACTCTACGATGGCCTTAGAGATGTATAGACCGATACCGGTACCAGCCACGGTTTCGCGTGAGCGATGCGAGCGGTAGAACTTGTGGAACAGGTTACCAACGACGTTCGAGGGCATACCAATCCCATGGTCTTCGACCGACACTTCAACAAAGTGTTCGTGAGCAACCGCTCTGACTTCGACACTTCCCCCCTCATTGCTGTATTTGATTGCGTTGTCTATGAGGTTGCCGAAGACTTCAGATGCACTGGCAGGGTCAGCAGCAACATTGGGTAAATCGGTCGGAATATCGACGGTTAGGTTTCGACGTTGAGCTCGTGCGCGCAACGCCATGTCGTCGGAGATCATACCGTAGATGCGCAGCGTCGATGTTTCGCCGAGATGGAGGTTTAAATGCCGTTGATCGTACTTGGCCGAATTCAAGATGTTATTGATATAACTCGACAACCGATTCGACGATACCACCAAGCGATCAAACAGTTCGCGCTGCTCGTGTGAAATATCCCCCTCGAGCTCGTCGATAAGCGTGTCTAAATAGCCACGAATAACGGTGATTGGTCCACGAAGCTCGTGAGCGGCAAAGGCGATGAAATTTAAATCATTTTCTTCGGGCATGTATTCACTGGTCTTTTCGACAAACAGCGCGACAACTGGCACTTGACTGCCCTTTTTGTAGGTGGCGTGCATATCGTAGAGTTTGCGGTCCATTTCTCCGGCGGGTTTCGATGCAACGCGAACCCAGGTTTTCTCGGCGTTTACCGATTTTTTCTCACATTCGCGTATCCAATCACTCAGTGATATTTCATTATAAAACTGAACGTCGATTACGGGTGTGTCATCAGTCTCGGTATACGTCGGGACTGCGGGGTTGCGAAACAACAAGCGCCCTTTACTGTCGAGGAATGCAATACCGGTTGAACTCGATTCAAGCGCCTCGTCGAACCGTATCGCCCGCGCTTGGACATCGGTTGTATCTTCTCCGTCAGCTGCGTGATCGGAACCTCCTCCACCGCCCAACTCATGAATAAACGTCATCAGTGGTTTCATGCCGACTCGCTGCACCCAGGCGTCATTGACATGAATCTGCTTGAGGCGGCTTTCTTCTCCATTAGCATGAGATAGCGCGGTAATAATATATTTCAGCGGTCGCGATGCCAGACGCAGGATGAGAAGATTGAGCAACAACAGTATTACAAAAATACCGCCAGCAATCGCCCATGTATCGAGGGATAAGATAGATATTGCTTCAGTGGCGTCGAGCAGCAAAACGGTGCTTAGCACCACAATCAGTTGCAGGCTGACGCTAATAAACACAAGATTGCGCCAGTAGCTCGTCCAAAAGTGATGGAGCGGTTTTGGTTGTGCTACCGTTGCCATGAGACAGAACCTTTACCATTTGGGACGGCGGTTATCCAGGTTTGACCACGGACTAACTGTATATCCTCGCCGTTTGCGTCTTTGAACGTCAGCTGAGATTTCTGATCTTTTTTGCTCCAAGTGCCTTTGACGACAGTCCCATTTTGAAAAATTGTCACCTTGCCTTCTCCGCTCGTCGAAATAACTTCACGCTCTGTTTCTTGACGCTCGGTTCGTTCGCTCACATTTAGTACGACCACAACGCTGGGGCTGATCGTGCCCTTTTCACGGTCTTTATGCTGTGTACCAGCCTGAGAACGAATATAGCGGTTATTCTTTTTGTCGTATCGATATGAACTATCGTATAGCGCGCTACTGATCTTGACCGATATTTTTTGCGCATTTGGTTTGGCTGCCGGATCGGCGTCGGCACGAGCGATTGCTATCGGACGAGATGAGGTATACTTTTTTGCTTTGTTCAGTGCGGCGAGTCGTGCGCTGGTGGTATACACATTGTGCGGAGCGACTCGGTCTGTGCTGCGATAGTATGCGCCGTCATTGAAAAATTGATCCAAATCTTTGTAGTCGCCCCCACGGATTTCTTTAAGCGCCTTTGCGCTGCCGCCGACGTGAATAACAGACGGATCATAGGGGCGCAACCAATCGATGTAATACGGTCGCAGGCTACGCACAGGGCCGATTAATTTTGGACTGTTTTGCTGGTATAACGCCAAAAACCTGGTGACGCCACCTTCGGCGATTGCTTCGTAGACGATCTCGGCTTCTTTAAGCCCTGATTGTGGTCGAGCCTCGGGACTGTTTTCAATGATAATCGCATTAACAACTTTTTTGGTAGCGGCTTCGTTTTTAACTTTCAAACCAGTTAACGGCGCATAATACGTTTTAGGGCGAGGCTTTATGGGAATGTCTGCAGCCATTTGCGGCTTCGCACTGAGGGCTTCTACGACATAAAACATGAGACCGCCAAACATGATAATACCGACAGCTACGACTGCGTAGCCGACCTTATTATGGCGCTTGAGCCAATCTCGGGCTGAGTTTATTAAACGTGAAATGCGTTTCATACTAAGGGTAGTATATCACGACGCTTATGGCTATACGCGCATTATTGCAGTTCGTCTATAGCTCTGGTGAGCCGAGCGATAACCGTGTCTTTAGACAGCAATTCGAGGGTGTCGTTCAGCTGCGGACTGAAGGGAGCCCACGTCGTCGCAATTCGAATAAGACTAAACAGTATGCCCGGTTTTTGACCAGTACGTTCTAGCAGGCTGTTTAGCGTATCTTGAATCGCATCGGCAGTCCAGGTAGAACCAGACAGCGCGTCGAGACTGTGTTGCAACAAATCGCGCACCTCATCGGTAGTCAATTTCTTGAGCTGTTTGTTGTGTTCGATAAGTGACAGGTCGACGGCTGGTTCTTCGAAAAAATAACTAGTGAGGGTTGGAAGATCTTGCAATGTTTTCAGCCGATCGTGTGCCAGGGTTAGCACTTTCTCTTTGTACGACGCGTCTGCCGATTGAGCACTGGTAGGCCAGAAATCGACGACTCGTTCGAGCAAATCATCACGTGTGAGTTCTCTAATAAACTGTCCGTTCATCCACAGCAACCGCTTTTCATCAAATTTAGCACCAGAGCGCTGCACTCTCGCTAAACTAAACTTCTCTAGTAGTTCCTGCATGGTAAAAACTTCTTGTTCGGTCCCATCATTCCAGCCGAGTGTGGCAATAAAGCTCACCATAGTTTCGGGCAAGTACCCTTCCCTGAGGTATTCGAGAAGGTCTTTTGCGCCGTCGCGCTTACCAAGCTTTTTGTTGCCTGTTTCGGCCATGATGTGCGGCATGGTTGCGAAGATTGGTCGTTCAAGTTCGAGAGCGTCATACAAATTCAAATAATTTGGTTGGCCTGAAATAAATTCTTGACCACGAATCACGTGGGTAATCTTCATTTCGGCGTCGTCGACGATGTGGGCAAAGTTGTAGGTCGGATAGCCATCGGATTTCATAAGAATAAAGTCATCGATCACTTCCGGTCCGGTCGATAGGTCGCCCATTACTTCATCGTGCCATTGGTACGGCTGAGGATCGGATTTGAATCGTAGCGGCGTTGTGCCGTCCCATGCGGGAGGATTCTCTGGCCGGTGATGACGATACAAAAAAGCGCGCTTTTCTTTCTGGGCTTGCTCTCTGAAGCCTTGAACCTCTTCGCTCGTATACGGGTCGGCATACGCCCTGCCGCTATCGATAAGCTTCTGTGCCCAGGTTTTGTAGATATCGAGCCGTTCAGACTGTTTGTACGGTCCGTAGTCCCCGCCCAAGCTTGGCCCTTCATCATACTCCAGTCCCAATGCTTTAAGGCAGTCAACAATGTGCGCAGCAGAACCTTCTACTTCACGCTTTTGGTCCGTGTCCTCAAGTCGCAAAATAAATTGTCCGCCAGATTGACGCGCCAAAAGATAGGCAAATAATGCCGTGCGGATACCGCCGACGTGCATATAGCCAGTTGGGCTAGGAGCAAAACGAGTTCGTATGTCAGTCATTACTGAAGCTATTGTAACAAATTTTGAAAGCTATCAGTCTAGGTTTTTAGTTAACTTTTACAATATAGTCCATTCCGAAGTCACTGTCGTAAGTAGGATTGCATGTACCGTCCGCAGCGGTGCTATTCAGCGGAGTCGATTCTAGATTTACGTATATAAATGTTCCAGCCGAGCAAGTCATCTTTATATAGGCATGACAATCGGTACCTGAGCCACAGGTTCTCAGTCCACTTGGATCGCGTAAACGAGTAGATAAGTAGCCTCCATTGATCAAACAATCGACCGTGGGCGTATTAGTGCCGTATGTATAATCGAACCAACCACTCCCACCCCCATTCCCGCATCCGGAAGTTGCGTAATTGCCGTTATCGATATTATAAAGATGCAGGGCTTTTGCGATTGCAGCTACGTCATTTTTTCTGCTGGTATCGCGAGCTCTTTGCTGTATGCCGTTATACGAAACGATAGAAATAGCTGCCAAGATGGCAATAACTACTATGACAATCAACAGCTCAACTATAGTAAATCCGCGGTTCTTCTTAGCTCGATATGTCCACATGACTATATACCCCTTTGAATCACATGCTAGTTGCAATACGACGGATCTGATCGTTTGTGAGCGGTGCGTCACCTTCTATAGTATGGAGTACGCCACCACTGACCCATGCGGCGTTTGTGTCGTACACATAGATGGTTAGCCCGCTATCATTGAACGTTATGTAGTCGTCGTTGCGCTGCTGCACGTAATTATCAAGTAGTGCAGATGAATCCCAGCTACTTTTCGTTTGCTTGACGGTAAAATCTTCGGAGCCTACATTCGAGGCAAATCTCATGGTTACTTCGCCGTCATTATAAGCAACTGGTCCATTTAGGCTATATCCAGAGGGATGATATGACGGGTAGCTGGCATCAATTCCCGCTTGAACCGCGGCAACGCGGACCGATAGATTAGGTAGATTGACGTACGTCAGGTAGCCAGCTAAAAGCACCACTGCTAGACTTGCCGATCCAGCACTCACCAATCGTGGATGTCGTTTCGCAAATGATGTTTTCTGTTTTTTGGTCGGTTTTTCTTGGGCCATAGCTTTTGCGATAGCACTCTGCTTTATTTGCGCGGCGGGCTTTGGTTGCACGTGGTGAGTCGGTTTCTGATTAACAGTCCGGGCGTGCAGTGGTTTTGCAGGTTCTGATTTCGGTTGGGTGTGCGCGATTTTTGTTTGTAGCGGGTGTTTAATAGGCGCCATATCGCTAATGACAGCTCTGTGAGTAGTTGTAGGCTTTGGTGTTGCTGCAGAAAACTTACGAATCATCGGACTTTGCGTGTGCGCTACGGCTGTTTTGGCAGCTGACTGTGGCCGCGATGACGTGCTGGCGCGAACTGGTGCCTTCACATGTGAACGGTTGAGCGTTTGAGTTCGCGACGCGTGTTTGTGGACCGTGTGCGAATGAATAGTTTGTTTTGGTGCGCGTACTGATGCGGTTGCTGGCTGATGTGCTGCGATCTTTAAGCCAGTATGTGCATCGTACTCTATCCCGTTTATTGTAATTGTTTTCTGTTTTGTCATCCCTATTTCCTCTACCTACGATTTAGAAGTATATCTTCATAATAATCATTAGCAGCATATTGCGCAAGTAAAAATGATAATCGGGGTTGAGATTGCTATACTAACAGAATGAATAGACACGCAAAAAAACGACGAGCACTGCAATGGCGGATCGTTCGCTACATTATTATGGTCAGCACCATCTTCGCCATCGTCACCTTTTCGGTACTCGTTCTACTCGGCTATCGGCTAAATAGAACCACTGGGGTCATCCAACAAGGCGGATTAGTACAATTTGTTTCGGAACCGACCAAAGCCAGCGTCACAATCGGGAGTGCGAAACTGATGGATAAGACGCCGTCAAAAATAACCGTGAATCCCGGCGAGTATCTTGTGAAAATGGAAAAAGATGGGTACCAACTTTGGCAAAAGAACGTTTCAATTAAGGCCGGTGAGGTACTATGGCTGAACTCGGCGAAGCTCGTACCGAGAGATATAACGACCGTCGCGTTACGTACAATCCCGACAGTCGCAGACAGCTTTGCGCAACCAAAAAGCGGCTTTATTTCTACGCTCCCCGATGCATCGAAGCCAGTAGTCGAACGGTACGATATTCGAACGGGTGACATAAAAAGTGAAACGTTTGACCTCTCGGCGCTCAAAACTGCCGTCGCAAAGAACAACTCATACCGATTTTTAGAGTGGAATGGCAGCACAAGGCGGACGATTCTTGATCATACGTATGGCACAAAACACGAACTAATCGTTATGAACGTTGACAGCAAAGACAGTAGTTTTGTCGTCACACCACAGGGAAAAGCCGTGCCGATCGATGCAATACCCGATCCGCGCAACTCACGTGATCTGATTGTCCGCTACAGCGACGGCTCTGTCCGGCTTATAGATGGCGATAATGGCAGTGTATCGCAAGCGGTCTTAACGAACACCACTGTTATAAAATCGTTTGGTAGCAGTATTGTCTACGTGAGATCAGCCGGGAAAAATATGATTGAGACCGGGTATCTGACACTCGATAGCCAGCTGGAACCACAGAGTGTACGCCGGATTAGTACGCAGCAGCCGGTTCAGTTCCAAATTCAGCAATACTTCGACACCTATTACCTGACAACGGTTGTCGGTAAGAATATGATCGTCCAAAGCACGATGTCACTCCCCCGCAGCTCAGATGATACGCCAGTTAGCCTGAAGCTTGTATTATCACTCGAGCTCGATAGTGTACCTGTTAGTCTGCGACGGCTTGATATTGGCCAGCAGATTAGCATTTTACAGCCGTCGGCAGTGACGAATTATGACGTTGAGTCAAAAAGCGTCACCACGACGAATCTAACCGATGAAGACCAGAAAGCGCTTGGTAGTCTCAAGTGGCTCGATGAGTTTCATTACTATCTAGATAACGGCGGCATGCTTCGTCAGTACGAATATGATGGCGAGAATCAAGCGGATATCACCGCTGTAGAAGCCGGGCACGCAGCTGGCTATAGCCAGAACGGTAAGTATTTATACACATTTGCAAAAGATAAATCCGGCTTCACGTTGCAACGATCTACGATGATACTCGATAACTAATCTAGTTTGCGCCGAAGAGTCGTTCAAATACGGTTGGCGTTGTGCCGGTAAATTCTGGTTCTGATTGGTTTGATTGTTCGGTTGCTTTTGGTGCTGCTTTTGCCGTTGCTGGCGCGGGACTGACCTGCTCTGCAAATACCAAAAGTCGTGAATTGGCTGTGCCGACAGGCGTACAGGTTATCAGGGTTACCATTGGTTTTTTCGTACCGACTTTTAGGGCGCCAATCTCGTTCGGAGCGACTATTTTGATGTCACTAATCGAATACGTGTAGCGAGTTCCTTCGTAGTGTATGTAAAAAGTGTCGCCTTCATCAAGATCGTGCAGTGGTGCAAATACGAATTTTGCGACGCCTTTGGCCGTAAAGTCGTTACTCGAATGTCCGGCGATGCCAAAGTTGCCATTTTGACCTGGCTTAGCATTTGCTCCTGCAAAGCCAAACCATGCAGTTCCGGTTTCGAGTGCTTTCATCTGGAGATCGTTGGTTTCCTGTGTGTTTCGCCCCATGGTGTTCTCGTATTGCACCGGAATATCGACGTTGATTTTTGGGATGATCAGTTTTGATTCATTACTGACTTTCAACGACGCATTGGGGTCAACGATAATATTTTGCGGATCAATATTTCCCGGGCTGACGTAGGCATTGGCGTATGAAAAAATAACGGCATTGTATTGTAAGAAGCCGAACACCAGTAAAACCATCGCAGCAGATATAAGCGGAACGAAGTGCCGGCTTTTGCGCACTTTCTTGGCCGATGTCTGCACTTTTCCAATCAGCTGGGAACGTAGGTCGAGCAGTGCTTCATCTTGGGACATCGTTTCCTCTGACACTGCTTTTGCCGCAGACTCACGATGACTCTGCTGAAGTTGTTCGGCGTGCGATTTATAGCTCTCGTGCACATGTGAAACGGCGCCAACATAGTATTGTTCGTAATATTTTTGGTAATAGTCTTGCCATGAACTGTGATATTTTTGCCACTGCTCGGGTGCAATAGTATGTTGCTGCTGATGCTCAGCGGTGTACGCATTTGCTGAATCGTCTGTAGATACTGGCATCGGCGTAGTCGGCTGCGGGGTATGCGGCTCGTTCTGGGCGTCTCGCTGTGCCTGCGTAGAATAGATCTGATTGATTTGTTCGCGCGTCATCGAAGCAACAGCTTCATGCTGCTGAGGTTGGCCACGACTTGGAGGTTGCAGAACAACTCGTCGCTGATTTGTGCCGACTTGCGGTGTTTTATTATTGTCTGGTTTCATTGTCTATAGATTCCCACTCCCCTATATTGTACAATACGAGGAGTGTTTTAGCACTCGCAAACAAACATACCTCACAAAAAACATATATGCCGCGGTGGTGGTCTGCGTGAACGCAAATAATCGTAGACACGTGTCGGTGTAGAAAACAGTGAACAATCAAATACAAACAAATTTACAAAAATAATGTAATATGCCGCGGTGGTGGAATTGGTAGACACGCCAGACTCAAAATCTTGTGTCCTTCGGGACGTACCGGTTCAAGTCCGGTCCGCGGTACCACATTGGAATGACAGATGCATTGTTGCATCTGTTTTTTAGTCCGTAGGGAAAAATCAGTATTAGGGATGCGAATGCTATTATTAATGTATGAAACTAACAATTCAATGTTTAGGATATGAAGTTGCCGCCGATTGGTACCAAGGGTTAAACGATTCAAAAATACTGCTTATTTTACCAGGTTACAGCTCTACAAAAAAACGGCAGCAAATGCATGCTGAAGCAATGGTTAAACTTACTGGAACATCCGTACTCACATTCGATTACAGCGGGCACGGCGAAAGTCCGTTTAAACTACGCGACACGTCGCCAGCCCAACACCTACTCGAAGTTACTGTGGCGTTTGATTGGCTGAAAGCAAATTACCTCGATGCGGTCATTTCTATATCCGGCTCTAGTTACGGAGGATTTTTGGCATCTCAGCTTGTACAATTCCGCACATTCAATAATCTTGTATTACGTGCACCAGCTTTGTACAAACCGGGAAAGTTCTATGATAAATGGTCAACAAGGATAGATAATCTAGACGCATACCGTCAAGAATCTATTCGTTATAAGAAAAATCGAGACGAGCTATCAAAACACCCACTATTTGCAGGCGCATCAAAATTCACAGGAAATACTCTCGTGGTTGTACATGAGTTTGATGAGATCATCCCCACTGAAACAACGAACGAATATGTAAACGCATTTGAGGCTGAGAAAATAGTGGCTAAAGGTCTTTACCATACGATTGACAAGAATGATCCAAGCCCGGATGAGCTAGCCTTGTATCAGGAACATATCGCTAATTGGCTAAATAAGTTCTAGCCAGGGTTGTTGCACCGTACTATACCCAAAACATTCTTTCGTTATAACAATTTTGTTAAAATACTCATATGAAGCTTCACTATCTTATCGAACAGTACCTTAAAGATAATACGCATATGCAGCTTGCAACCGTTAAGGACGGCCAGCCCTGGATTTGCACAGTGTATTTTGCAGCCGATAATGACTTCAGCCTTTACTGGATGTCTGCTCGTGAGCGTCAACATTCGGTTGAAATTAAGAATGACTCAAAAGTAGCAGTAACGGTAGTGCGCGATACAGAACGAAAGCAGGCTTTGCAAATAGTCGGCGAAGCTTACGAAGTTTCGGACGACGAACTAGTTTACGTGCATAATTTGTACCAGAATAAATTCGGTATTAAAGATTATAATCTTGATGAGATAAAAGAGCACAAGCTAACTGGTCGTGCATATTGGGTATGTAGGCCAACGAAGATTTCACTGTGGGACGAAGTTAACTTCCCTGATTCACCAAAACAAGTACTCGAGCTTAGCTGATAATCACATTTACTCTGTTATATCTGCGCCATTACGCGGTACCGCTCATAATTTAACGTGCTGAACTCTACAGGGATTATTGCGGCATTCAACGTGCATGATATAATTCGTGAATGACTAAAAAATTCAAAATTATGTGGCTAATTGCCTTCATCTTTATTATCGTTTTAGTGCAAGGCTTTTTCTTGATTGAAAGCACCAACAAGGCTCTAGGTATAGTACTCATGATGGTGACGATTGCTGCAGTGGCCGCAATACTTTTCGGTTCAAAAAAAGCTAGGTAGCCAGCAGGTGCGAACTTGAACGCATCGCCGCATGTATTTCGAATGTACTTGATGCCATAGGTACTAGCTTTAATCAGGCCTATCTGCGAATAACAAACGTGAACGTAGTGCCATCGCTCGAAGACGCTGCGATTGAAAGTTGCATATTCTGCCGCTGGCAAATAGTCTGCGCGATTGCCAGTCCTAGCCCAGTCCCCTGGGTATGTGTACTCGATCTCGACTCATCAACGCGGTAAAACCTATCAAATATTTTTGTCTGATGTTTTTTGGCGATTCCCCCGCCTTGGTCTTGCACGTGAATCGCATACTGACCATTTTTTTCAGTCGAATATAGAGATATACGTGATGACGACGGAGAGTATTTTATCGCGTTATCGAGCAAGATGCCGAGTACTTGCGTGATGGCTTTTTTATTAACGTGCAAGGTGCCTTGAGCGACGGCATTATCGATGGTGATTTTTTTCTGCTCAGCAAGTGAAGACAGCGAATCGATAGTTTCTTGGGCCACATCGTGCAGGTCGACGTTATTTTTTGCCCTAGTGGCGGATTCTTCTTTCACAAGGCCGAGTAACGAATTCGTCAGCATGCGTAATTTTATGGTTTCATCGAGGTTGTAAGCAATCAATTCTTTTGCGTCGTGTAGCTCAAGTTTTTTCTTGCGCAAGGCGACTTCGTTTGTCACCTGAAGTGCCGTTAATGGCGTTCGTAGCTCGTGGCTGGCGTCGCTGACGAATTGCGATTGGGCCTCAAGCGCTTGCTCGATAGGATGCAGCGTTTTACGCGCAAGATAATAACTCAGCAGCGCACCAAAAAAGAGCGATATTAAGTTGAGCGAGAGTAATGATGTGATGAGCTCCATGCGCGCGTCTTGGGCTCGCTCTTTTAGTATCTGCTCAACTTCTGGCCGCTGCAGATTCAACCTGGGGTTATTGATCTTTGGACGAAGTGGCCTGTCGAATTGGCTGGCGGCAACCGAGTAAATGATGCCGCTAAAAATCAGCGTCATACTGACGATGATTGCCAGGTACGTCAGGGCTAGCTTGCCGGTTCGCGATTGTAAAAACGAGACGGTTTGATGATAGTAGTTAGTCATCTATGGTTTCTCGCTAATTTTATAGCCAAAGCCACGTACGGTTTGGATCAACTGGCTATCAAACGGCTTATCAACTTTAGCCCGTAGATAGTTTATGAATACCTCGACCGTGTTTGGTAGAATATCGGCGTCAAAATCCCATGCATGATTGGTGATGCTGGCTTTACTGACAACTCTGTCTTTGTTGCGCATCAGATAGTGCAAAATAGCGAATTCTTTGGACGATAGCGAGACAGATTCTCCAGCACGCGTGACTACTTTTGTTGCTGTATCGAGGCTTAAATCCGACACGGCGTACGTTGTGCCAAGCTCTTGTTGCGGCCGACGCAGCAATGCGCGCATTCTGGCTAGCAGTACCTCGAACGAAAACGGCTTCGCGAGATAATCGTCCGCACCAGCATCGAGCCCATGCACGATGTCTTTTTCTTGGTCTTTAGCCGTTAACATCAGAATAGGTGTATGAATCGCATTGTCTCGAAGTTTCTTGCACACGTCGTAGCCATTCATTTCTGGCATCATAACATCGAGGATGATTACGTCGTACGCCTGGTTCGCGGCGGTGTTGTAGCCATCTTCACCGTCGTAGCAGACATCAACGGCATACGACTCTTCCTCAAGCCCTTCCTTTATTGCCTGGGCAATTCTATGTTCGTCTTCTACGACAAGTATTCTCATATAGCTAGTATAGCAATCCGAAGATTAAAGTTTGCTTAAAGAAAGCTTTGATTACTCAGCTTGCGGTGCGGTTCGCATGCCCGGGCCGCCACGTTGGCGTGTACTTCCGTCGCGTAGCCCCGAGCCATCACGACGATCACTCGTAGAGCCGTTCGAAGAAAGCTTGCCTACCATCAAGCCGGCCATGAAACCAATTACTAGCACGGCGAGCACGAGTACAATCACTGTATGCGTCATATACTGCCGGCTCATCTTTTTGATATGTTTCGTTTCGATTTCTGCCGGCGTCTCTTTCATTTCTTTCACAGTAATTGTCTTGTTTTTCATTGTTATTTCCTTTTGCTATTACGTAGTAACGAGCCGTCTTGTAGGCGGAATGTTCGGTCTGTTTTACCGGCTATTTCTTGGTCATGGGTCACTACCACGATAGTCGTGTTTTCACTTGACGAAAGCTTGTGCAGTAGACTGAATATCTTTTCGCCGTTCTCGGTATCTAAGTTTCCCGTTGGTTCATCTGCTAAGATCAGCTTCGGTTTGTTTGCCAAGGCTCGGGCGATCGATACACGCTGTTGCTCACCTCCAGATAGCTTTCCTGGTCGTCTGTTTTGTTTTTCTATAGAGATTCCGACTTGGTCGAGAAGCTGTGTCGCACGTTTTCGGGCTGCTTTATTCGGTGTGCCATTGTATTCCATCGGCAGAACAACATTTTCGATTGCACTGAGGTTCGGTACAAGATTGTAGTTTTGAAAGACAAATCCTATCGAGCTTCGACGGTATCGTATTAGCGCGCTATCGCGCAGCTTCGCAATATCTTTTCCGTCGATATCGATACTCCCGCTCGTTGGGCTATCGAGCGCCCCAAGCAGCCCCAGCAAGGTACTTTTTCCCGATCCGCTGCGACCGACGATCGATACAAATGCCCCCTCGTCGATTGTAAACGAGATATCATTTACAGCCCTTACAGCGCTACCGCCTTGTGAAAATTCTTTTGTCAGATTGTTTACCGTTATCATATTATTCACTCCTCATAGCTTCTGCTGGTTTAATTCTGCTGATCATGAGCGACGGGACGGCACTGCCGAGTATGGCGATCAATAAGGTTGCGCCAACGCCGTACAGCAAGGCTTCGGTGCCGACTGACGATTGAATGTCGGTGGCTGTTTGTAGTCCGCGATTGACCGTTCCACCTGATCGTCGTCCCTGGCCTTGACCTGGTCCTTGGGACTGTTCGGTTGCGCTGGAAGTTGTCGATACCAACACGTTCGCAAGCGGTGCAGATGCAGCGATACCTATGCCGGTCCCGACGAGGAGGGCGAGCGTAGTCAGCGTCATAGACTCGGCGATGAATTGCTTCATGATGCCAACGTTTGATGCGCCAATCGCTTTCATCACTCCCACTTCTCTGCGCCGTTCTCTGACTATCATTACCATCGTCAGTAGGATGATGATGGCTCCGGCGACGATGGCGCCAATCAAGCTAAATACGGCAATCGTTTTCACACTTTCAAGAGGCGCTATCGTTTGTTCGACGGTCTCTTGATTGTTCGTGACATCGGCCGTATCCCCAAGCGTATTGATGATTGTGGTTGTTGCCGCGGCAAGATTATCAATCGAATCGATTGTTGCGGTTGCAGCTGTCACACTCTCGTCCTGGTCGGATAGCCGCTGCAAGCTTGCGAGCGACATAAATACGCCGTTATTCGCGAAGGTTGTTCCGGCATCATAGATACCGGTGATAGTTATCGGTTCATCGTACGCCGTGAATGTATCGCCAACCGTGAGGCTATTTTTCTCGGCGAGTGCAGTACCGATCACCGCTTCGTTCGCGTCGTTAGTCGTCTCGAGTGCCGCCCCAGATGTCCAGGCGATCGTGCTACCACCAAACGCGGTTGGATTGCTTGCATCGTCGAGACCGGTTACGGTAATTGAGACACGCGGATTTGGACGATTCGTATTTCCCTGCGCACCTTGCGGTTCGCCGCCAGCTGTATTTTGCGTAGCTCTTCGTTGACCTAAGCTACCGAGTTCAACACTGCTTTCAAGGTCGGTTGTGTCGTCTGTCGTTAGACGATCGCTCAGCGAGCGAGCAACACTTGAGACATGCTGCACGTTGGCGACTTCAGTGAGCGCTGCGTTATTGAGTGGGTCACCGCCACCTTCAAAGCCGCGTACTCCGGCTGGTGATATCGAAACCGTATTTCCGACACTCGATTTTACTGCTTCGATTTTTGTATTGACGGCTTGTCTAGCCGAGAGCATAGCAATCACTAAGCCAATACTGAGGCTCAAAATAAGGACTATCGAGCCCGTTCGTATGGTATTACGGAATGCATTACGCACTCCGCGTGTTACTGTGTTCATGTGTTTTTGCCTTTCGTTTTATACGTTCATAGTAATACGTAGGTAGTGTACGAAACGAAAGCTTAAGGACTACTTAAACAACGTAAAGTGTTACGATCTGCATGGTTTAAATTGTAAGCAAAACAGTTACGTAGTGAGTGTTAGTTATGATGAGGGAGTATGACATTCGGGGTTTCAGAATGTTCGGTCACGGTGAATACGTCACCGAGTGAGATTTGTTTACCAACCGATTCTATCGGAACACTCATATTTGCGCCTATAAATACCCCTCGGTTCTGCGGATCGAACGCATCAACACCTTTCCTTCCTATATTTCTGAGGCCTGCTAGCACCCTCGTATTTTCATCGCGAATCCCTTTTTCGGGAATGTTTTCGGTCATCACGCAGCGTGAGCACGCCCACTTAGAAATGAGCACGACGCCATTCTCGCTTTCAATCTCCCTCATCTGATCTTCAGTCCAGGCTTCACCGCCACTAAAAACTGCATTGGCTCTTAAACGTTCCATTGTCACTTCATTCCCGGGGCCAAGATGTGAGTTGAGCGCTGCAAGTGATTCAGTGAACGTTGCTAATATTTGAGCGCCATCGGCAAACCCTGTTCGGTTTGTTGTGTTGGTCTGACGTCGGTGTGTTCGTATCAGCCTATGGTTGTCTGGGTCTAGACCTACTATCCTGTAATCACCACCAAGCTGGTCGCGAATCCATTCATCGGCCTCTTCATTTTGGCGGATGGCTGGCACGGGGTCGCCGTGCACTGACGTCATGATGCGCGTTGCTTCACCGTGAGGCGTATACACCGGAATAAGTTCTTCACTGCCAGGCAGCGATAGAGAGAGGCCTCTTTCGGCAATCTGCGCCTGTATTCGTGACATTTCAGGGTGCTTTCGGCCAGATACGAAATTACCGTTCTGGTCCACCACCATATGAGTTCTATCGCCGACCAGCCCGTTCCGACCGATGCGCGCCGATTCAACATCTACGCCTGCCGCAGATTTAAGAGGGTAAATTGTTAGCTTGTTTGCAGTAAGTTCTTTTGTCATGTGGGGTAATTATAAAAGCTTGCTACTATTTAGGCAATAGAGGCAGCACACGATTTCAGACTTTCGGTCGGGTGCCAGAGCCAATACGTAGCTGCATTCGTGGCGACATTGCCGCGCCAAATGGCCATCGGCTGTTCCCACTTCTGCGTCACGACGTCGCCGTTATGAGCTACTATAATCGTATCCTTGTGGAGTGTCATGATCGTGCACGGATACGTGATAGTGAATTTGTGCAATGCTTCGACGAGCTGTAAGAGCTGCATGTTAAATGTCAGCATCTTTGGGTAGTACACTCCCTGAAATAATTTCTGTAGTTGCGCAAAGCTAGCCACGATAAGGGTATTGTTGCGTTCAATGAGCATGCTCGGATTGTTTTTTACAAGATCGATTGCGTCACGTGTGACGGTCAGCATTCCGCTATACGAAGGAATAAATTGTTCGTACAAAATAGCAGTTTCACTATTACGACCGGCGTCACCAATCAATAGTACGCCGTCTGCCCACGCAGCTGAAGCGGCGAGTTCCGTAAGCGATTCTTTAGACAGCCCGCCGGACATGGTAGTCGGGGCATACAATATATCTGTAAGCGTTTTTGGCATGGTTTTTTTGAGTGCGTCGGGCACTAATACTTTGACGTCCCCTGCCCCGGTATCAATTGCGGCTTGGTAGTTTTCGGCCACAGCGGCGAATCCTAACTTGTTGCCACCAACAATGAGCAGTTTTCCTGCTTGGTTTTTACGTTCAGGTTTATTCCACTCGATATCCGGGAATAATGGCTTAGAAGCTGTCTGTTTTTGCCAGTAGGTATGGTCCATTGGTGTCTTTCTGCAAGGTGTAGGCAATATTTTTTCTTTCGATAACAATTTCCCAGTTTTTCTCTGATGCGCGAGCAAATAGTTCGTCGTTTGGGTTGAACGCAATGGGGTGCTCGACGATCTCGAGCATGCTGATGTCACTGGCGCTATCGCCGACTGCAACGGAGCCTGCGAACGTAAGATCGTGCTCGGTTACATATTGCTCTAATAGTGCGGCTTTTTGCCCATACGTATCACGAGAAATACTCCCCGTGTAGGCACCGTCTATTTCTTCACTTTGACGTCCGATACACACGTCAAACCCGTGTTGCAGTGCAAATGGCTCGGCAATCTCTTGGTGTGATGCGGTGATGGCGATGAGCTTGTATCCATCAGCTTTCAGCGAGTGAGCGAGTTGTTGCGTATAGCGGTACACTTTGTCGGACGATTTTGTGAGAACGTCTGCGGCTGCATCTTTGAGTTCTTCGGGTGATATATTTGCTAGATGCGATTCGAATTTCCCGAATAACTCTTGCTCGTATTCGTGCCAGCTGATTGAACGTTTCTTCCAGCTAGTCAATATAGTGTCGAATCGCTGCGCGGTTTCAGTGTCGAACACGCCTCGCTTTTTCAGTTCAAATGCCAGTTCATGGTACAGCTGCCAACGGAAGAGTGTACCATCTATGTCGAAGGCTGCAATTTTTTTAGACATCTAATTCTATGCTCACTGGGCAGTGGTCGGAGCCCATTACATCAGCATGGATCTGCGGATTTTTCACGCTGTTTGCAATTTCCTTGCTTGCGAGCCAGTAATCTATTCGCCACCCAACGTTTCGTGCCCGGGCGTTTGCCCAGTGCGTCCACCAGCTGTAGGCGTCGGTTTTGTCTGGATATTCACTGCGGAAGGTATCGACAAATCCAGCTTCGAGAAACTTGTCAAAACCTTCTCGTTCTTCGATGGTAAAGCCGTGTTTACCGACGTTTGGTTTTGGATTCGCCAAATCAATCTCGGCGTGCGCGACATTCAAATCGCCACAAAACAATACCGGCTTCGTCTCCTCGAGTTGCTGCACATACGCAAGAAACGCTTTGTCCCAGTGCTTGTGGCGTAGCTCGAGACGGCTGAGGTCTCCTTTTGAATTTGGTGTATAGACGGTAACCACCCAAAATTTCTCAAACTCGGCAGCGATCACGCGGCCTTCGTCGTTTGGGTTGCCATACGTGTCGCCGGTTACGTTGAATCTCTCAATTAAGTCGTCAGGAAAACCATCTTTATATTGCAGCGGTTTTTCTTTGCTAAAAATTGCCGTACTGGAATAGCCTTTTTTGACTGCACTAAAAAAATGTTCATGATACTGCGGCATATCGAGCTCAAACTGGTCTCGATGGGCCTTTGTTTCTTGTAAGCATAAAATATCTGGATCATGCTTAGTAATAAACTCTTGAAATGCTCCTTTGTTGAGGACGGCGCGAATTCCATTGACGTTCCACGAGTATAACTTCATAAAATTATTATAGACTATTGACATTAGCAAATATACGTTTTATTGTTAAATAATTATGGGTGAAATACAATATACTGATGCAGATATTTTAGGCTCGATAAGGCATCTAGGGGATACGCTTAACCGAACTCCAGTAGCAGATGACGTACGCAGTCACGAAGGCAGCGGAGTACCTGACCTAGAGACGATTAGGAGAAGATTTGGCAGTTGGTCGATTGCGTTAAGTGAAGCTGGGTTTGTACCAAAATACAATCTTTCTCAAGAAGCGACTATCGAGAGTATACTCAGTTTCATGTTTCATCATGCCGGGCGCCAGCCAACTAAAAGAGAGTGTACCGCCGAAAACGGACTTCCCGCCGCTCAGACAATTAGGAATAAGTTCGGCACGCTTAGTTCTGCAATGGATATCGCAACTAAATTGTATGAAGAAAAAACCGCCAGCTCTAAGGACGTATAAGATATAAATAATTTTATCGTTTAAATAGTCCTGTGGAGACAGTATGACATTGCTATAAATCTATAGATTTGATAGCCCTTTTCGCGTCTCTATCTTGGTCGCGGCGCTTTAACGTTTCACGCTTGTCATAATTCTTCTTGCCTTTACCAAGTGCGATAACGAGCTTGATAAACTTACCTTTCGTGATCAACTTCGTTGGTACAATTGTCATTCCCTGCTGCTTCTGTTTTACAAAATTATCGATCTGCTTTCGGCTCGCGAGTAGTTTGCGTGGTGAGGTGTCGACACTTCGGGCGTCGGCATGACCTTTTTCGTTTAGTTTCAAGCTAAAGCTGGCGTTATTGAGCCATAGCTCATTGTTACGCACGGTCACAAAAGACCCTTTTAGCTGGACGTGGCCATCACGGGCGGCTCGGACTTCCATGCCAGTGAGCGAAATACCAGCTATGATTTCGTTGCTAGAATCGAGTGCATAGTCAAACCGGGCTCTGCGATTAACAAGAGCGCCCGGGGTTGATTTGACTTGATCTTTTTTCGATTTCATATCTGTAATAAGTGTATCAGAGTATTCTTTTCATATATACAACTAATACCGAAGGCACAATCACGCAGTATCACGTGATGAATATATTAAGATATTGTGGATGATGTGCGTTGATGAGCGCGAGGAAGAGTACGAAATCGATAGTCAGGTGGATGGCGATAATATAGAGGAGATTTTCAGTTCGCTGGAATACAATTCCCTGCAAGAGTGCGAACGGGTATATAGCGAGCGGAGCCCATCCACGAAAACCGAGTTCGTATAAAAATATCGTGAAAAAGCAGGCTTGCAGAAGATTGGCGAGCCAAAATGGCATAATTCTGCGCAGGAGTGCAAGAATGGTAATGATAAAAAATAATTCGTCCCATATGCCTAGCCCGTTTGTGCCTAAAAATAGTAATCCGATATCTCTAGGATTTAGCGGGACACTCCAGTTCTGATACTCCCCCGTCGTCGACATCCAGAGTGGCAGCAGTAAGTAGCTGAGCACAGCAGCGAGTAGAAGGTACCCGATATGTCCTTTGGTCCATGTATGCTTCCCTATTGGGAAACGAATTACCTTTTCTTTGTATACCACGCGAGTGATAAGAAGCGGCAGCCCTACGGCGACTGCAAGAAATGTCGACATGGTTAACATACTAAGTGGGCGGATATCCGTATCAACCGGAGATAAGCATATAACACTGAGTGCGAGGATCACGACTGAGTAGTAACGAGCAAATTTGCCAGAGATTAAGAGTGTGAACACCATAGCTGCTGCCATAAGCGCTAGCCCTAAAAATTTATTCAATGAGATAATAGCGATATACGCACCGACTACCGTTGTGGCGACGGCACAGATTTTTCCAATGAGCTCGGTAGATTCACGGGTTCTAATCATTGGAAAGAGTATATCACTTACTATATTGCTCACAAAGAGCTTGACTGCTATAGTCTATCGAGATGGGTTCACAAACTGTACCAAAACTTATAACGTTTGACGGCGAGGCCAGAAGTGGTAAAGGCACGATTGTTCAAGCAACTAAAGATTACTTGCGAGACGAGTGTGGCTACAATGTCATGCTGATGGACCGAGGCCAAACGTTTCGTGCGTTGGTGGTTGCCACTGCACGCGCTGGCGTGAATGTTGATTCACCGGTTGAAATTGATGCGTATCTGAGTGACGTTACAAACGTTGCTAGCGCTACCCAATTCGTCAAAGACGTTTATCACATGGATAAAGAAGAACGCGACGGCTTGCTATATACCAATGAAGTGGGAGAAAATAGTGCCAAAATTGGTGGCCGCCCGCTGGCGCAGCAATTTTCGATGGAACTGATGGAGAAATGGTTTCGTGATGCTGGAGAAGAAGGCATTGAAGTCATTTTACTCGACGGACGGTCGCTCGAAAGTAAGGCGCGTAAAATGTTACGTAAAGGACTCTGCGAGTACACGCTAGGTCTCTATTTTATCTGCGATGCTCAAGTGGGTGCCAGGCGTACACTCGGCTATGCGGCAACACCATATGCCGAACTAGATGCTGCACAAAAGAACGAAGTCGATGAATTTGTAACGAAAGTAAATGAACGAAACCACGCCGATATGACGCGTGATGTTGAACGTTTGGTACGTCCCGAGGACGCGCCACTGGTTGTACTTCCTGCTGCCCCTACTGCTGGCTCGCATATGTATACAGTCGATACATCGGCGGACATGACAAAAAGTGAGATGTACGAGCCTATTTCATCGTATGTAGCGCAAACGCTCGCGACAGTACGCTAGGGTTGCAAAATTTACTATTTTGTAGTATAATATTACAATATGACTACAGATATGTTACCTGGAGATGGCGAACGGCCGCGAATCTCTCGTAGAGGGCTATTAAAGGCTATTGGAGGTGCTGCAGGGGTTGGACTGATTGGAGGTGACTATGGTTCGTATCCATTTTTGTCAGACTCTATCCACACCACGCGGCGAAATGGAGACGGTACGACCTTGAGCGTGTTTCACCCGGGTATACTATCTGATATTGATGATGCGACTGCTCAGCTAGACCCCGAGATATCACAGCACGGTCCTTCTCTGCTAGTGGGTCCTCGTGGTGCAGGACGCTATTCGCTCGATCGCCTCGTGGGAGAAACAGTAGTTGCCGTGCAAAAAGAACTTGTGCGTAATCGACGGATCGCCACAGTGGCCTTCCATGGGCTATCACTGGGCGGCAGGACAATACTGGATGCAGCCAACGAGCTGCAGCGTCTAGGCACATTTAATGCACGTGAAGCGCGTTCGACACTGACGCTTGTCGATGCACCAGTTTTCATGAGCGATACCGCTCTTGACAAGGCTTCTCTGCTTGCAGAATACCATGTCGGTTTTGCTTCTAACACAATCCAGTCAGGACTGAGAACGCTCGGATTCAACTACTTTGACGATGACCCTGAGTCTGAGCCGTTAGGTCCAGATGTCGATATTGACGCCTGGATAGCAGGTCAAGCGGCGGCGAACGACATACCGTTGTCACTTCTCGCAGGTCAAGCAAGGATGCTGCGCGATAAAAAAAGCCTAACAGCTGAAGACCTGCGGGCACAATCATCAGTGGTATTTTTAGGAAGTGAACTTGATGAAATCGTACATCACGAAACAGCAATTCCTCAGTGGCGCGCTGCGACAGAATCAGCTGGTGTACCGTTTAGAGAGTTTAGTATACCGGACGTCCCGCATTGTAGCCCTGCATCGTTCCCGACTGCGTATTCGTCTGGGCTCCGCAAAGCATATACTCAACACGAAAGTGTACTCAGAAATGCTGCTTAGCTGCAATATGGTTTAAACTAGATTAAGTATGCGAATATTATTTTTAGTCGATTATGCCTTACATACTAGTGGCGGCGTACTGACCTCCGTGAATGCACAAGTTGATGAGTTGTCTCGTCAAGGTCATGACGTAATCACCCTTTGCCCAGCGCAAGATACAGTGGCTGGCATTATGCAAGACGGTGTATATCATTTACCCAGCGTGCCCTTTGTACGACCAAACGGATTTGCAATGATATCACCGTTTAGGGTAACCATACGATATTTAGAAAACATCGCGGCGTCATATGGGCCATTCGATATCGTCCACTGTCACACCGACCAATTGCTGAGTCACCTTGCGGCACCGCTTGCTCAAAGATTAGGCATTCCACTTGTGCAAAGCATGCATGGGCGTGATGACGTGTTCTTCGAGTCATCGGTGAAATTGCCTGCAGTCGCGTCAACTGTTGTAGCTGCTTTTGATAAGTTTCGTACCAAACGAAAACCAACCTTGAAGAATACGGGTGATATGTCGCGAACTGCTAAAAACATGTGGGGCGTTATGATGAGGCGGTGCGACGTTGCAGATGCCGTGACGATACCATCTGCGCACCTGACCGAACTGTTTATCCATCATGGACTGAATCCAAAAAAAGTTCACACGATATCAAACGGGTTGAAAGACGCAGTCATTGATTCTGTACACATATCCGACCGTATTTCACCCGTACGCCCAACCATCACTCTTGCCTGGGCGAGTCGAGTATCACATGAAAAACAACCACTTTTATTCTTAGAAATGTTAACGAAATTGACGATCCCTTTTCGTGCATCGATGTACGGTGAAGGTGATCAGCTAGATGCATGCAAAGCGTTCATCGAAGCGCATAAATTGTCCGATACCGTCGTCTTGCACGGAAAATACGCGGCTTCAGACAGTATCGAGCTTATTCGACAGTCCGACCTGCTTGTGTACACTTCGGACGGTTTCGACAATCAGCCGATGGTTCTTTTCGAGTCAGTTGCCGCTGAAGTCCCTGTGATTTTTTGTGACCCAAAGCTTGCGGAAGGTATGCCTACTAACGGTGCGGTACTATCAGCGGGCCCAACCGCCGCATTGCTTGCAGAGGCGGTCTCACGTGTCTACGATGATCCCGCGATATACACAAGCCTCAAGCGTGGTATGCGCGATGGCAAAGATTTTATACGTCAGTCCGTACAAACGAAAAAAATGGTTCAGTTGTACGAAGCGGTTATCAAAGAAAAGTCACAGCGATGAAAACGTTACGAGCGCTTGCTAAAAATTTTAAGGAAATTGATATTGAAATTGCTGGTAAAAATGTGCATTATGCCGAAGCAAACCGGGGCGCATCGAAACCTATATTTGTGGTCCATGGTCTGACCGGTACGCACTACTCGATGTTTCAAATGGCGGGTGTATGGGCAGAGCAAGGAAGGCATGTGATTGCTATCGACTTGCCTGGGCATGGTGCTAGTGATGAAATACAGATTCGGACTTTCGATGATGTGGTTGATTGGCTTGATGGTGTTATTGCCCGACTTATCCCAAAGGGCGATTTTGTATTGGTTGGTAATTCATTCGGCTGTAGCGTAGCGGTTGCCTATACGCACAAATTTGGACTTCGCGGAAAATCGCAGATGATATTGACGGCTCCGATTCCGACTATTCCACCGCTGTACTACCGGCTCGAACGACTGACAGCTGGTGTACCTGACCGTATCGCGCGAGTGCTGTACTACGAAAATCGCCTAGTCGAGCCGCTGCGGATATCCGTCCTGCTTGGAGACTCACGGAACACGGTGCTACGGTCTAGGGTTAGCGAGAGCATTCGTAGCGAGGGGCATTTAGTAAACCATCGGTACGCATTTCTCGCGCTCATGCCAGCACATTATGCCGCCAGCCCTCTGTCTAAAAAATTACCGCTGCACATTGCTCGCCGAACACGATCATTCTCAGGAGACGCTGACGAAATTGCTCCCAAGAATGTGCACGCCCATATGAAGAATATCATCGGTGAGGAACGGGTCATTACGATAGACAACTGCGGACACTTGGTGCACATCGAAGGAGTGAACGTAGTCACGACATATATTGACAAATAAGCGTATACGTAGTAAAATATAGTTCACTATGGCTAAGCGAATTCAAGAAGCTCCAGACTTTGACGAAATAGATACGTCACTGACCCCCGATATAGACGATCCAGATGTATTGTCGCGAATACGTGAAATTATGAGCGGGAGCGAAACTGATTATTTTGCGACTGGGTTTGGGGAGCTCCGCGAACAGAGGCTTCGAACGAGCATCACCCGTCCGCTCGGAGGTTTGGCGTCCGATAAGGTGATTGTCACTAGTCTACCGTGGTCTGATGACGGCGGGCGTCCAGAAAACTATATGTTTGATGCAATGACAGCCGACGCCACAGGGCTTCCAGTCGTACGAGTGAATAGTCCAGGAATCGACGATATACGGTTTCGGCCCGAGCGCGAGCATTTTGTACCACACGGGATAAGCTTGGAACAGCGACATGAACTCATAACCACAGGATCATTTAAGAAAACTGGGAGAGCAGTTCTTGCCGCGGCATTGCAAAGTATTGCGGCTACCGGTATTGATAAGCCTGAAGTCATACTTGCTGGACAATCTATGGGCGTGGCTCATGCTGGCGCACTAGTGGGTGCCGCTTCTGAAGTGGGGGTCCCTATTGTTGGGATGTCACTGTCGGAAACTGCAAATGCGACTAAGCGGTCAGTCCGCGAGCTAGCGACTGTCATGAGCCAAGAATTTACGCATCAGGACGCGTACTTAGACGAAATGCCTAAAGCACTCCGCGATATATGGGAGAGCCCAATGAACTATAACCGTCGTCTCGCTCGAGGAGTGTTTGGCAACTTGATCTACGGCGCTGCGATTGCTCGCGGTACCCTCTTTGCCGATGCAGACGATTTTGAGTATCTGGCTGATCGACCAGGTATGCCTGTGCTTTTGACGTCTGGCGGACAGAGTCGTGTTAGTACTGATATTGGTGATAATGGTATGATGAGTCGCTTTAGAAATGCGGGTGCTGATGCTGAACGTCGGCATATGAAGACCCAGTCTCATCCGTACAGTTTTTACTTCCCTGCACAAGTAAACGATATAGCTCGAGTTGCCGCGTAAGCTGGTATAATGGCATATGTTTACTAAAATAAACTCCTTATGAAGATAGCTTTTTTTACAGATGATTACCTTCCCTATGTCCACGGCGTTACTACGTCGATTCAAAACTATCGGCAGGCATTAGAAGAACTTGGGCATGAAGTCTATATTATTGCTCCAAAACCAAAGACGAAGAATTATGTCGACAATGATGATCATGTGATCCGCATGCCGTCGGTCATGTCGTATATTTTTGACAAACGTCCGGTTTCACTGCTCTACCCAGGAATCGCACGCAAATTATATAAATATGACTTCGACATTGTACATAGTCATACGCAATTTTATTTATTTGTGATTGCCGGCTTAGTCGCCAAAAAGCAAAACATACCACACGTCACTACTGTACATACGCTATTCTCCGAACTGCTCGACGACTACCCTACTGCGGTAACCGCAGGACTCATCGCTGCGTCGGTCGGATTCCCGTTTGTATATAAGCAAAAGCCAATACTACCGTTCTCGAGTGCGAAAGAAATTCTCGAATTGAGTAGCTACGAACGTGGTGAAATACGAAAACGCCAAGGTTGGCGTCTGATTGCTGCGTGCGTTGACCAAGCAGATTTTGGTATTGCGCCCTCGCAGCATTTACTCGAAACGCTGCTCGAAAGCGGCGCAACTATCCCGCTTCATATTATGCCAAACGGCATTAGCTTGGAGCGCTACGAACAAGCAAAAAGTTCTGATTCTCCGCTCACTAAGAAGCCGGGTGAAAAATTTATTGTGTCGGTGGCGCGTGTCAGCGGTGAAAAACGCCAACGAGTGTTGATAGATTCCTTGCAGCATTTGAAGACAAAAAATACAAAACTTATTTTGGTCGGCGACGGTCCAGAATGTAAGAATTTGAAACGAAAAGCCGACGAGATGAATGTTGGCGACAAGGTGGTGTTTACTGGTCTACTGCCCCCAGAAGATGTAGCGGCAATTTTAAAACAATCCGATATTTTTACGCTTGCTTCATACCACTTCGACAACCAACCTATGTCGATACTTGAAGCGATCGCGAGTGGACTGCCAGTCGTGTACTGCGACGAAAAACTTACCGAAGCCTTAACTCCCGAAAATAGTATGCTGACCGACGGCATCGAAGGCGAAGACTTTGCAAAAGTATTTGACGAACTACTGGCCGACGATGTAAAACGGAAAACAATGTCGCGTGCATCGATACAAGTAAGCAAAGAATTCGATCGCTCCGAATTGGTACAGCAACTTGAACAAACCTACAAAACACTCTCGGTCGAAAAACACGTCGACGCACTGTAGCCTCGGCGATGAACGCGAAATGGTAAATAGAGAGCACCTCTGTTATAGTAAGTCACTATGATTGCCGATATTTCAATCACCGAAAAATCATTCGGACCTAAAACGTTGATGAAAAACATCAAATTTTCTTTAGATACCAAAGAGAAGGTCGGCGTCGTAGGACGAAATGGCGTGGGTAAATCGACACTGTTTGGCATCTTAGCTAGCACCGATACAGACTTCACTGGCGATATCGTCTACAAGCGGGGGCTGACGGTCGTCGCAACTGCACAGGAGCACCACGACGTTGGTGAACAAACCGTGCTGCAATATGTCCTAGCCGGGTTACCTGAATACCCGGCGTTGTCACGAATCATCGAAACGTATCCAGAAACGATGGGCGATGATATGGATAAAATTGCCGAATACACCGATGCGTTGGGTCGGTTTGACGATAAAGGATTTTATCAGATCGAAAGTGACATCGAGCGCGAGCTCGACACGTTTCAGCTGCCCGATGTTGCCCACCGAGCGTTCTCTACCCTATCTGGTGGTCAAAAACGTCTCGTTGAAGTAGTGAAAATAATGCACTCACAGGCAGACCTTGCGCTTATCGACGAGCCAACAAACCACATGGATTATGTTGCCAAAAACCAATTCATCGACTGGATGAAGCAAGCACCTGAGGCGATGCTGGTGATTACGCACGACCGCGATGTCTTGAAGTACGTCGATCGTATCGTCGAATTAAAAGACGGCGGAAACCAAACGTTCAAGGGAAATTACGACGCCTACTTAAAGCAGAACGCGCACTCGACGGGCACGGCTATGAACGAATTTGAGCAAATTGAAAAACGAATCGTAAATCTCAAGCAAAAAGTGATTGAGTATCAACGGTTTAAAGAAAAAGCTCGCAACCCGCAGACGATTCAAAAGTTCAAGCGGCTTGAGGAAGTTTCACGCAAAGAACTCGTCGACCTTCAGGCAAAGGAAAAACCAACCTTTTGGATCGATAAAGACTCGGTCGAAAGCCTCAACTATAAAGTTGCTGGACAGTATCAAAAATTCAAAGCAAAAAATATTCGTATGGATATTAAAAGCGATGAATCTCGTTCGAAACATGTGCTCGTTTCGGCGAAAAAAGTCAGTCTTGGATACGATTCGCCGCTGTTTGAAAACGTAAATATTGATCTTCGCGAAGGTGAAGCGTTAGAACTTCGTGGGCGTAACGGCGCCGGTAAAACGACGATGATAAAAGCCTTGCTTGGTAACCCCGAAGTAACAATATATGAAGGCGAAGTCGAACTCGACCGGCATATGCGCGTAGGCCAATACGAGCAAGAAGTATCAAAAGATTATTTCAAACTAAGCCTCAAAGAAGCGATTGAACGCGTTTACCTCGACAGGAATTTATCTATCTCAGAAACAAAAATTCGTCAGCTGATGAGCGATTACCTCTTCAATGAAGGTGATGGCATGACCCCTGTTGAACGGCTATCTGGGGGTCAAAAAGCTCGACTACAAGTCATACAGATGCTTGCAAACGAACCGCAACTACTGATTCTCGACGAACCGACAAATCACCTCGACCTACCATCTATTGAAGAGTTAGAAACAGCTCTCGAAAAATATGCCGGCGCGATATTGTACGTTAGCCACGACGATTATTTCCGCAATGCTATTGGCGGGGATGTCGTAGAAATAGTCAATCAATCTGTATGATACGGCTTCGACTCGCAATTACCCGTTGCTAGAGGCTACTCGGTCGATAGCGAGCTCAATGTCATGCTGCATGATTTGGGTACGTTGCTGAATCGATAAAATTTCCAATACCGCACGGGCTATTGTATTCGCATCGGCACTCACTGCATCTAGTTTTCCACCGTTTGTGTCTGGCCCGAATACTATTGACCTATTGTGCTCTACGTTAAATGCATCTAGCGATGTCATCAATGAAAGTTGAGAGTCACTGACAGTGCCTCTACTCGTCGTACCAATTAATACGTTCACGACCTTTTGGGCATCCTTGGCGGTCGGAGTGTGCGCCTTGGCTACGCCTTCACAAACTTTAGAAAGTACCGCAACGCTGTTCTCTAACAAGTCATAGACATCGTGTGTAGATGAAATTGTAGGAGTTTCTTGAGACATTCGGATTTTGCATAACCCGTTTCTTTTGTAGAGCTCAGCCCTGGCTACCCGAGCTCCGTCTGACATCAGCGTAAGAATATAGAGGCCCGTTGGATGTTGAGAAACTCGAATGGATTGAGATTCAAACACAGGGTGCGCCTCTAGTTCGCTGAGATATGTCGTAATCAATTTCGAAAAATCTTGAGGCCCTATTTCTCCCGGTAATCTAACATCAACTGATGTATCAACTGAATAGTCACCCTCGCTGTCGTTGACACTCAGCGTTACACGATCGATGCTTTCGTATCTTGTTTCACTGAAGTCTGAAGCATCAAGAAGTAAAAGATGCATTCGCGAGTCATCCTTGGATGGAAGATTCATCTCCAGATCACGACGTAAAAATAAGTGAAACGGCACATCGGGACTTCCTTGAGCCATCGGATTATAATCGAGTAAGTTTTGAGGTATTTTGTCTGGAAACATATATCCTAGCGCGCACTTAGTCGTCGCGTCTTATATCATTGGGCTTATGTCCATATAGCAGGATGTATAGCTCGTATACTGTCTATGTTGAAGACAATAGCTGACTCGCCTCAAGCGCCTTCTGGAGTTTTGGACGGTCGAACCCAAGAATAATCTCGCCGGCAATATCGGTTACTGGTACGCCTTGGAAATTGCCACCAAGTTTGTCGAGCAATTCTTTATTTGCCGCTTCGTCTTCTTCGATGTTCTTCGAAATGTATTTGACGCCCAATTTATCGAGCCATTGTTTTTCAGTTTTACAAAATGCGCACCACGTTGTGCTGTAGACGGTTACGGTTGCTGTAGAATCACTCATGTCTTCTCCTTAACTAATTCAATTTCACTATACATTGTACACTAAACTACGGTTGATGGGTATCCTTGACGGACGTTAGATGCCAGGCATGACACCATGGACACTGGTACGTGTCGAGCTGCAATGAAAAGTCACGTAGCTCACCGAGACGTGCCGCATCGTCGGCCAGTTTCTTGGTTTTATAGCGCATTTTTTCACCACACCCAGAGACGGGTACGTAGCGAATATGTGCAGGCTGTTTTATTTTTCGGGGCATACTATAGAATATCGTTTCGTTATTTGTTATACTCTCTAGTGTACATGAGACCAGATGGTAAACCGACAGCTGAGGTCACTGAAGAACCGACGAAATCGCCGGTCATTTTATTGCTCGGAGCATTCGGTGATACGACCTGGCGTATGTTTGTACCAACCGTTGGGTTCATGACTGCAGGATTCTATGCAGACAAAGAATTCAACTCGTTTCCATGGCTATTTATTGCCGGACTCGTGATTGGTTCAATCATTGCAGGCTATCTCATAAAACAACAATTATCCAAGAAGGTGTAACAGTAACAGCATGTTTAATTTTGCAGCAGTAGAAGCAGCCGAAGTAGCAAAAAAGCCTCATATCGAGCTCAAAGCCGAAGAGATCTTTTCGCTTGGGCCAATCGCTATTACGAATTCAGTCATATTTGGTATTATCGGCTTCGCTATCACCTTGGCGATTCTCTTTTTCGTGGCAAAACAATTGACTGCTGGCGGTAAAAAATCGTCACTCACCAAGCTAGTGCAGTGGGCATTTGAAGGATTTTATGGTCAAGCCCAAGAGATTATTGGCGACAAACAGATGGCGCGAAAGATATTCCCACTTGCTATCACCATGTTCTTCACGGTGCTTATTTGTTATTGGTTGAGCGTATTACCTGGCGTCGGCTCTATTACATACAACGGTATTCCACTATTCCGCTCGCTTCCGGCCGATCTTAACTTTACGTTCGCCCTCGCCGTTATTACACTCGTGACGACGCAAGTATATGCCGTCCAGCGACACGGTGCATTTGGCAGCATCAAACGCTATTTTAAGAACCCGATAAAAAACCCGATCGGTGCGTTTGAAGGACTACTCGAATTTATTGGCGAATTTAGCCGTACGATTGCCCTCAGTTTCCGTCTATTTGGTAACGCCTTTGCTGGTGAAGTGCTGCTCATCCTCATCGGCTTCCTTACCAGCTACGCCGCTAGCGTCATCCTTCCCTTCTTTATGCTATTCGAGCTGTTTATCGGCTTTATCCAGGCGTACGTATTCTTTGTTCTGACGCTTATCTTCACCTCCCTCGCCATAGCTAGTCACGGCGACCACGATTCATCTGATCATTCATCTTCTGAGCATTCTAACGCGAAAGCTGATGCTCCCGCGGTATAGCCAAACTTATTTGGTAATTTCGTGGGGACATCAGCTCAGAAGATAAATGGTATAATAACGGTAACAAACTAATAAACTCTAAAGGAGTAACAACACATGGATCAATTAGCATTCGTACTAGCATACGCATTACCTGCACTCGGTGCAGCGCTCGGTATCGGACTTATCGGTGCAGCGGCATTAAACGCACTTGGACGTAACCCCGAAAAACTATCAGACATTCGAACACTGATGATCACCGCTATCGTCTTCGCCGACGCGCTTGCGATTATCGGTATCGTTGTAGCCTTCATCGCTGCAGGACAATAAGGTGAGCCCTCTCCTACAACAATTCGCTGCTGTAGCTGAGAAGCCAAAGGAAAGCATTTTAGACGGCCTTGGCATCGACTTTACGTTGCTTATTCTGCAAGGAATAGCCTTTTTGTTGATGGTAGTTGTACTGGCGAAGTACGTTTACCCCGTCTTCATGCGCATTATTGATGAGCGTGAAGCAAAAATCGAAGAAAGCACCAAAGCCGCAGACGAAGCAAAACAGACAGCCGAAAAAGCTGAGCAGCGCGTCGAAGCAGAGCTTAAAAAAGCCCGTACAGCTGCCGCAGAAATTGTGGCAACTGCCAAATCTGAAGCAACAGCGGCTATTGAAAAAGCTGAGAAAAATGCAAAGAATCGGAGCGAACGGATTGTAGCCGACGCTCACGAGAGTATCGACAAAGAGATCTTGAAAGCTCGTGAAATCTTGAAAAAAGACACTCTTGAGCTCGTCAAGCAAGCCGCTAGTATTGCAACGGCACATGCAGCGGATAGCAAGCTCGACAGTGCCCTGCTTAAGAAGTCACTCGACGAGGCACGCGGCTAACATGGCTACCAAGATTTCTCGACGTAAACTCGCGAACTGGTCTGCAAAGCGGCTTGCGAGCGGTGATCCGGCGAAGAACGTGATGCACGAACTCGGCGCGTATCTTATCGATACCCGTCGAACACACGAGCAGTCACTTATCATTCGTGATATCGAAATTGCGCTGCTTTCTGAAGGCTCCGTGTTAGTCAATGCGGTTGCAGCTCGCCCACTTTCAGACGAAGCAAAAAGCGATATAGAAGCGTTTGTGAAATCAGAATATGGCAGTAACGCTAGCGTTATCATCCATGAAACGATCGATGAATCAGTGATTGGCGGCGTAAAGCTCGAGACTCCCGACAAACAAATCGACGCGACAGTGCGAAATAAACTAGAGAAATTGATGGCCTAAGGCAAGAAGCGAGGAATTATTATGGCAGATATAGCAGTACAAGAATTATCAAAAGAGCTCAAGAACGCAATTGCGGGCTTAGAGCAAAATGAAGGCCTGAAAGATGCGGGTGTTGTTATCCGTGTTGGTGACGGCGTGGCATGGGTCCACGGCCTTGCGAACGCTGGGTACAGCGAAGTGCTCGAAATCGACACCAGTGAAGGTGTTGTTGAAGCGTTTGCATTGAACCTTATGGAAGACGAAATTGGTGCGGTTATTCTAGGAAACGACTCACAGGTTTCTGCCGGAAACACCGTACGACTTCGTGGACAAGTACTTGAAGTACCAGTTGGCGAAGAACTGCTTGGTCGTGTTGTCGACCCGCTTGGTCGCCCACTCGATGGTGGCCCAGCTATCAAAACGAAACTCCGTAATCCTGTAGAACGCGAAGCCATCGGCGTTATGGGCCGTAAATCAGTCCACGAACCACTGATGACTGGCATCATGAGCATCGACGCTATGTTCCCTATCGGCCGTGGCCAGCGTGAGCTTATTATCGGTGACCGCCAAACTGGTAAAACAGCCGTGGCGATCGACACCATGATCAACCAGGCCCGCCAAAAAACTGGCGTTGTAAACATTTATGTTGCGATTGGTCAGAAACTATCAAAGGTGGCTCGACTGGTTGAACGCCTCAAGCAAGAAGGTGTTATGGAGCAGACAATTGTGGTTGCGACCGGTCCATCCGACCCGGCATCACTACTGTACCTCGCACCATATGCAGGAACTGCCATGGGTGAATATTTCCGTGACAACAAAGGTCATGCGTTGATGATTTACGACGATCTTTCAAAACACGCGGTTGCCTACCGACAAATGTCACTACTTCTTCGCCGTCCACCAGGACGTGAAGCGTTCCCGGGTGACGTCTTCTACCTACACTCACGCTTACTCGAACGTTCAGCAAAACTTTCCGACGATCTTGGTAACGGCTCACTGACGGCTCTACCGATTATTGAAACCCAAGCTGGCGACATTTCTGCCTACATCCCGACAAACGTCATTTCGATTACTGACGGTCAGATCTTTATGGAAACAGACCTCTTCAACCAAGGTATTCGACCAGCGATTTCAGCCGGACTTTCAGTATCTCGTGTTGGTGGTTCTGCACAGACAAAAGCCGTAAAAAGTGTGTCTGGAAACCTCAAGCTTGGTCTTTCACAGTTCCGCGAACTTGCCAGCTTTGCTCAGTTCGGTTCAGACCTCGATGCTGAAACCAAAAGCCAAATCGACCGTGGTCAACGACTGACCGAGCTGCTGAAGCAGCCACAATACGAACCAGCTGGTATTTGGGAACAATCTGCATCGATCTTTGCTGTATCTCAGGGTCTGTTCGACAACGTGACTGTTGCGAAAATCAAAGACGCACAGACGGCACTCCTAACAAACCTATGGAAAGATCACAAAAAAGAAATGCAAGAGCTCAACAAAGGTGGCGAAAAAGTCGCTGCTGATAGCCCGTCTGGCAAGTTGATATTGAAGGCTGGTAAAGCTGCTGCGAAAGGTTTCGAGGGTTAACTGACATGGCAAGATTCAATGATTATTTAGACTCAGAAAACGTTGCACGGAGGGATGAAGAAGACCTTGCTGCTAAGAGAGCGGTAGGCGAAGCAATCGCTAGAGGGATGGGCTTCTCCCCCGAAGATGAAGTTGTCGAAGGTGAGCCAGATTTTGAGCAAAAAGTACAAGATGGTATTTCGGTTGCAGACGCTATTAAAGCTTATATCCGGAGAGACAGGGTCTAACAATGGCTAGCCAGCAGCAGCTTAAGTCACGTATCCGCTCGGTAAAGTCTACCAAGCAAATTACCAAAGCCATGCAAATGGTCGCTGCTTCAAAGATGCGCCGCGCCCAAGACGCAACAAAAGCGACTACGCCATATACCAATACAGCGCGTGAAATCTTGTCGCACCTAGCCCGTCAGGGTGCGACACAAGGTCACCCACTATTTGAGGTGCGTACTGTCAAAAAACGCCTCATCATCGTGATTGCCAGCGACAAAGGTCTTGCTGGTGCGTATAATTCAAACGTAGGCAAACTGTATATCAAAGAACTCCTCACGGACGACAAATCCGGTATCAAGACCGCAACTATATCTGTAGGGCGAAAGGCATCACAACTCGCAGCTCGCCTTAAGAACGATGATGTACTCGGTGCCTACGAAAACTTGCCCGACAAGCTTCAGGGTAACGAAATGCAAGCTGCACTTGATACGGCGTTCAAATTGTACTCAAACGAAGACATCGACGCTGTCGACGTCATCTTTACTGAGTTTATCAATGGTATCAAGCAAATCGCCAAAGTCGAACGACTCTTGCCTGCTGGCGCTGCGGTAGATGAGTCAACTGGTGAAGTTGATGAATCACTGTTTGAGCCAGATACCGAAACGGTACTGCAGAACGTCGTCTATCGATTACTCGGTGCGCAGATGTTCCAGGCCTTGCTCGATGCTCGTGCCAGCGAGCACAGCATGCGCATGATCGCCATGAAAAACGCTACTGACAACGCTGGTGATTTGGTCGACGACCTAACGCTTGCGATGAACAAAGCACGTCAAGCAGAAGTCACCCAAGAATTAGCAGAAATAAGTGGTGGTGCGGAGGCAATGAAATGACAGATTTGAACATACTAGGCTTCCATGCTTCAGGTTTGCTAGAAAAGAATCCAAATGCTTGCTCGACCTTGCTCGCGTTTCATACTCTCAATAGTATGGGGGTACGACTGCCGTCAGGACAATTTGGTCCGTTTGCAGTTCATTTGAGTAAAGTAGACAACCGGAATGATAATAAAGGAGAAATTGATGAGTAAGAATACAGGAACAATCACCCAAGTCGTTGGTGTGGTCGTCGACGTAGAGTTTGCCGGTAATGATTTGCCAGGAATTTACGACGCGCTACTAATCCAACGCGACAAACTAAAAACAATCACGCTTGAGGTTGCACAGCACCTCGACGAACATACTGTTCGTGCAATCGCTATGAGCAGCACAGACGGTCTAAAACGCGGCGACGGCGTAGAAACAACAGGCGCACCTATTAGCGTGCCAGTTGGTGAAGCTACCCAAGGTCGTATGTTCAACGTCACCGGTGAAATCATCGACGGCGGTAAACCACTCGCTGCAGGCGTGCAGACTGCGCCAATTCACCGTGAAGCTCCTGCACTATCAGAGCAGAGCAATACAACTGAAATCCTAGAAACTGGTATTAAAGTCATCGACCTTATCGCACCACTCACAAAAGGTGGTAAAGCTGGACTATTTGCCGGTGCTGGTGTTGGTAAAACAGTACTTATCCAGGAACTTATCAACAACATCGCAAAATTCCACTCAGGTAACTCGGTATTTGCCGGTGTTGGTGAACGTACCCGTGAAGGAAACGATCTCTACTACGAAATGGAAGAAGCCGGCGTACTTGGCAAGACGTCACTTGTCTTTGGACAAATGAACGAACCTCCAGGAGCTCGTCTTCGTGTAGCGCTTTCTGGTCTTGCGATGGCTGAAGCCTTCCGTGACGAAGGAAAAGACGTGTTGCTCTTTGTTGACAACATCTACCGATACACACAAGCTGGTTCTGAAGTATCAGCCCTACTTGGACGATTGCCGTCTGCTGTGGGATACCAGCCAAACCTTCAGCAAGAAATGGGTGCTTTGCAAGAACGTATTACCTCTACTAAAAAAGGTTCTATTACTTCAGTGCAGGCCGTCTACGTACCTGCCGACGACTTGACTGACCCAGCGCCAGCAACCACGTTTGCTCACCTCGATGCAACCATCGTGATGAACCGTGGTCTGACAGAAATTGGTATCTACCCTGCTGTTGACGTACTCGATAGCTCATCAACATCACTTGATGCTGAAATCGTCGGTGAAGCACACTACAAAGCCGCTCGTGGCGCTCAGGAAGTACTACAACAGTACAAAGAACTCCAAGACATCATTGCGATCCTTGGTATGGAAGAATTGTCAGACGACCAAAAGCAAACGGTCAACCGTGCACGTCGTATTCAACGATTCTTTGCACAACCATTCTTCGTGGCTACGCAGTTCACCGGAAACGATGGTGTGTACATTAAGCTCGAAGACACTGTAAAAGATGTTAACGACATCCTAGCTGGTAAGTACGACGACAAACCAGAAAGCTGGTTCTACATGGCAGCTGGTCCACTCAGTGAGAAAAAAGACTAATGAAGTTTGAACTCATTTCACTTCTCGGCGTCCAGCTGGACAAAGAGGTGTATGAAGTACAGGTGCCGACTGCCGCTGGGCCGATTTCGATTTTCCCAGGGCACGAGCCATTGGTTTCGATTGCCGTTCCTGGCGCTATTTCAGTGCGGTTTAAAAAGAGTGACAACGATGACCACCTCGAGCTATTTGCTATCGGCGGTGGCGTCGTGGAGATCACGAAAACTGGCGTGAAAGTCCTCGTCGATGAAGCCGACCGCGGTGAAGATATTGTTGAAGCGGAAAGCAAAAAGGCGCTCGAAAATGCCTTGGCGCTTAAAGCGAACGCAAAGAACCAAGTTGAGCTCGAAAAAGCTTCTGCACTTGTCGACCGACACCAAGTCCGTCTCGATGTGGCTGGTCTGAAACGACGCAAACGCCGCTAAGATCGACATGCGCGTTGCCAGATAAACCATAAGCGAGTATCATTAAGGAACCTATGATAGAAATTCAATCCGTACTAGCCGTACTCTCTTTGCTGGTGATTGCCTCTGGAGCTTTTTTTGCATCAAAGAAACTGAAAATACCGTACAGCGTATTGCTCGTGCTGGTCGGGCTTATCATAGTCCCCGTTGTTAATACGCCTGGTTTAAATAGTATCTTTGGGTTCCTCGGTGAAGTCACACTGACGCCGGAACTGCTCTTCTTTATATTCTTGCCGATACTCATTTTTGAGTCGGCGTTCAACATGAACATTCGGCGAATGGTCGACAACGTGTGGTCGATATCGTCACTCGCCGTCGGTGGGCTGCTTATATCCATGGTCGGTATTGCCACCATACTCTATATCCTCTTCCCGTTTGTCGGGCTTGAAGTACCCTTTATTGTGGTACTTCTTTTTGGTGCGATTATATCGTCGACAGACCCGGTGGCGGTACTGGCCATGTTTAAAGAATTTGGCGCGCCCAAACGATTGTCGATGATTTTCGAAGGCGAGAGTTTGTTCAACGATGGAACGGCCGTTGCATTATTTCTTGTTATTTTGGCTGTTGCCCAGAACGGTTTTGATGGATTTAGTACGGTTATTTCAGGCGTCGGCATATTCTTAGAAATGGTCATTCTTGGAGTATTGTTTGGACTTGTCATGGCGGCAATATTTTCGCGCGCCTTACGTGTTGTGAAATCAAACGAATTTGTGGCCGCCACCGTGCTACTCATTTCGGCCCACTTCGTATTCATTCTCAGTGAGTTAATCAATGAAAGCGTCATTTTCGGTATCCAGTTCAACGTCTCATCTATCATCGCAACCACGGTTGCCGCCTTGTTCCTTGGTAATTATTCGCGTCACATTCTTAGCCCCAAAGCCGAGACATACCTCACGAAAGTGACTGAACATTTTGCGTTTATGGCGAACTCGTTGGTGTTTTTGCTAGCTGGACTACTATTTGCAAATGCGAACGTCGATTTCGTTGGCCTGATACTACCAATCCTACTGACCATCGTCGTTGTGGCAGTAATGCGCGTGGTGGCCATCTATGCGGTGACCGTGCCATTAAATAAGCTGAGGATTGAAGAAACTATTCCACCTTCGTGGCAATTGCTACTTTCGTGGGGTAGCCTGCGCGGCGCGCTCGCGATCATCATCGTACTGCTGATACCCGACAACTTCGAAGTAGCTGGCTGGACAGCTGGGTATCCGGTCAAAGATTTTCTACTCGCGTTAACGATTGGCTGTATTCTAGCAACACTCTTTATTAAGGCGCCGCTGATGGGTTCTATTATTCGCAAACTCCGGTTAGATGAGCCTGAACCGCTACTTGAAGCGTACGAAGCAGACATGGGCGTCTACTATTTGCTGAATGCTGAATCGCGTTTCTCAGTCCAAAAAACCCGCGGTTTCGTACGTGAGAGCGAGTACACCAAGCTCAAGAAAAATCTTGAAGACGCTATTGAAAAAGCATACGTCGATAGAAACAATCTTACTCATAAACATGGCAAAAAAGTCTTTGAACAGTCGCTTCATTTCACTGCTATTCGAATCGAAAGCCATACCCTGAAGCAACTATACGTGAACCAAGAGATATCGGAACCTGCCTTCCGCCGCTTGAACGGTAAGCTGAACTTGCAAAAAGAAAAAATTGAGTACGCGCAGCACGATGCAATCGACCCTTCGAAATATATCGATAGGAAAGATATATTCGATAGATTAGTCCAAGTCATGCAGACGCCACTAGGCAAAAAGCCGAAAGAAACAAAGATAGAAGAAAAACTTCAGTATTACCGGGCCCAGATGATACTTGCTCGTAAGGTTACCAAAGTAATCGGTGACATGCAGACGCAGCACGACAAGCCAGTCTTTTTGCCGGATGTTTATGAGAAAGTTATTTCGCGATATGCCACCTACCGCTCGAGCTCTGCAGCAAAGGTAGACCAGCTACTCGATAAACATACCGATGAGGTGTCACTGTACCTAGCAACGCTTGCTGGTCGGGCTGTCAACGCAGCCGGTGCGCATGCATTACATTACCTCCACGACCGTGGGGTTGTCGACGAAGATATTGAGCATCAGATAGAACACAAGTTTGGCTTGAGTAGGCTGAAGTAATCCATCCTCCTGCGTTCTAGCTTCTTGTCAAACAACTGCTAGGGATGGTAGGCTATAAGCATGAGCAAGATCGTAGCACTTCACAAAAATTTACGTAGAGGTTTTACTATCGTTGAACTTTTAATCGTCATAGTCGTCATTGCTATATTAGCAGCAATTAGCATCGTAGCGTATAACGGCATACAGGCGCGTGCAGAAAACTCAAAGACCGTGGCTGCAGTAAATGCATAAAAAAAGCACTTCAACAGTACGCGATAGACAATAGTTCGTTCCCTACAAATGGTGGTATGTGCTTAGGTGATGCGTATCCTTTACTTTCTAGCACTGAAGTAGGCTGCAGGAACTCTGATGCAGTGCTTGGTAACGCTGCAGCGGCCACTATGACTAATGCGCTAAAGCCTTACATGGGTAATTCTGTACCTATGCCAAGCGTAAAGCAGTTATCGGCTGCCTCAGGAAGAAAATACGTCGGAGCATATTTCTATGGTACCAACTACAATATAACGTTGGACGGAGCAAGTCGAGTTGGTATATTGTACACTGTCGAATCAAGCTCTTGCCCAATCGAGCCCTCGTATCCGGGAAGCAGCTACCCTAATTTTACCTCGAATATTCAAGGAGTTTATTCCAATTTTGGCGGTGGGTCGATATGTATAACTCTATTACCCACGAGCAGCTAATTTGCTTACTTGTGAAACGAGGAGTCAGTAAGTAATTGACGAACTTGATTGGTGCTAGTGCTGTTCATCAGCTGGTCGCGCATTTCTGCCGCGCCGTCAAAGTTCCTGACGTATATTTTAAAGAACCGTTTCAGCGTTTCAAACGGTCGACCAGTTTTATGAGCGTATGTGTCGTATAGATCTAAATGAGTGCGGAGTAGGTTCAGTAGTTCTTCTTTCGGATGCTCTTTGGGAGTTGCTTCAAACGCGAACGGATTATGGAATACGCCCCTACCAATCATGATGCCGTTGAGCCCGGGGTTTTCACGAACTAGTTTTTCACCCGCTGCTCTATCTTCGATGTCGCCGTTTATTGTGAGTAAAGTTTGTGGCGCTACCGCATCGCGGAGCTTAATTATTTTTGGAATTAATTCATGGTGCGCCGGGACTTTGCTCATTTCTTTTTTCGTACGCAGATGTATCGTCAGGTTTACAATATCTTGTTTGAAGATGTGCGTGAGCCAGTCGCGCCACTCGTCGATTTTCGAATAGCCCAGCCGTGTCTTAACACTGACTGGTAACCCAGCTACTTTTGCGGCTTGAATTGACTCGGCAGCAAGTTCTGGCTTAAGTATCAACGCAGAACCGCCACTTTTAATGGCACTTTTTGCAGGGCAACCCATGTTGATATCGATACCATCGAAGCCGAGCTCTTTGCAGTGGTGAGCAAGCTGAACCATATCACCCGGTTCGCCACCCCAAATCTGGGCGATGATTGGTTGTTCATCGTCTGTTTTATAGAGTCTACCACCGATGGCTTTTTCGCCAGCATGCACCCAACCAGTCGCATTGGTAAATTCGCTAAAATACAAATCTGGCGCTGCTGCACTAGCTATGACATGACGAAACACGACGTCGGTGACGGCTTCCATCGGTGCAAGAATAAAGAAAGGTTGGGGCAGGTCTTGCCAGATATTTGACATCTTCGGTTACTCAACGCCAGGAACGAAACGAGTACCGTCGCGCACTTCCTCGAATGCATCTTCGTATCCCGATGCGACAAGTGCTGTTTCCCCAGCATGTGAAACAAAAGATTTTTCTAGGTATTCTAGATACGCGCGCATAGCTTCATCATTAGTATGATGGGCTTCACTATGGCTCACGCTTGGCGCTGGTGCGGTATCAACTGTTGTTCTCATCTTCGTTCTCCTTTTTGTGTTATTATTTGTAACTTTTATTATACCATAAAAAATACAAAATCGTATTTGGTTATTCTTCAATCAGTGACATCTCAAACGCCTGCATGCCTTTGAAGTCCTGACTAAACGACGATACATCGGGAAAATCAAGCGCTACAATTCGCTTGTACACAGCTTGGACCAGTCGAGAAAATTCTAGTAATTCGTCGTCATCAAATTCGACCGCGAGCGATACATGTTTGTCACTGGTCGTTGGTTCGACAAAACTCAAGCTCGACGAGTTGACTGTGTAGGTACTATAATCGCGAGAATTCTCAACAAGCAATTTGTAAAACATCAGTTGCTGTCGGTATTTATGGAGCTTTATTTTTTCAAAATCAGTCTTCCCTTTCCAACTAAGAGAAGGCTTGCCGGTTTTGTAGTCGACAACACCAATTGTCTTGTCTTCTGGATTCACCGAGACAACGTCGAGAGACCCCGTCAGATGGGCGTCGCCAATTCTGCTCTGCTGGTTTGAAAAACTAAGTTCTGGTTGTTGGGAGGTCGTAAAGGAGTCGTACTGTTTGTCGAAGAACAACTGCAAGTAGTCGCTACCGCGTTTGAGGTAAAAATCAAAATCTTTCGTGCTCATATGCATTGAACGCAGGCTTGCGTCGAAATCACTGAGGAGATCTTCGACCGGTCGTCGTTTACCACTACTCGAAAGATGTGCGTGCGCCCGTTGCAGGGTTCGATGCACCGCTGATCCATAGGCTGCATTTGGACTCATTGCCTGGGGAAACCGAAGCAGGTTGTGCACGAGGAATGCAGACGGTCCGCCACGAGATACGTCGAGGAATGTGTTGAGATGCGTTGCGCTAATCTTGTAGTTCTTTACTACTGAAGCAAGCTCCGATTGTAGCGTCGTGCCAGGCACAGAAATAAGTGGCTGGTACCATGCTTTTTCGGCGAGTTCTTGTCGCTGAGCTGGGTCGGTTGTTGCCTCGTGTTGGTCAGCGGCAACGTCACTGGTTGTCAAAAAGCTTGCCAGCAACTGAGACTTACCGTTCTCATCTGCTGAACTCGACGAAATATACAGTTGATTTTTTGCTCTTGTCATTGCGACGAAAAATAGCCGTAGTCGTTCGTCGTACGAATCACCGGGTGGTAGGAGCGGTAGATTTTCCGGATACCCAATCGAACGACTCCGACTCCGTACTCGTTCTCCCCACGCCGAATCGATGGCACCGTGTATATAGACTGTGTCGAACTCTAAGCCCTTCGATTTGTGTGCGGTCATGAGATGAATCGCATCAGCGGCGTCATCACCGACCGAACGAATTGCTGTAATACTGGTACCGAGTTTTGCGTGCAGTTCAATAAATTCAAGGAAGTCCTGCAATGTCAGTGCTGTATCATCGGCGTAGTCACGCAACTTGCTACGGATTGCCTGCAAGGCATCGAGTAGGCGAATATATTGCCCTGGGTTGTTATCAAGAGTATCGCCGGCGAAGAAGTACGCAAATAGTGGTGAGGTGAACAATCCTTCGGTCGTTGCTTCATCTGGCGTGGTACCAATCAATCGGTCGAGCAGCGGTTCGAGTGGCGACACGACACTTTCAACGGCGAGGGCAATCAGCCAGTGATGTAATGAAGAAAATGTCTGATGGTGTTCCATGACTTCCATCCATGAGGTACGGGTTTTCGAAGCTTCTAAGCTCAGTTTCCAAAGCTCAATCGGGTCACACCCCCACGCCGGATGAGCTAGCAATTTTGGTAACAATGCGTTCGCTTCGTCGTGTCGTTCGTCGGCGAGTGCTTGTACGATTGAGCCGAGTAAAACTAGTTGAACAACAACGTCACTTTCCAGAACATTTTCTCGTCGCTCGTAATTTACGTTGATGCCTGCGCTCGCAAAATACGGGAGCAACGAAACCAGTTCGTGATGCCTGCGCGCGATGACGGCGATTGAAGCTGGTGATTGTCCGTCTGCGATGCTTCTTTCAATCGACGAGGCAATCCATTGTCGTTCTTCGTGTGGCTGCGTGAACTCGTGACGCCGTACATCTTGTAGCGTTGAAGTATGCCGGGCCTGGAGAGTTTTATCGATGTCTGGCAGGTATGATTCGAGTCGCTCGCCTCCCTGTACAATCACTGCCCGTGCACTCTGCAATACCGGTTCGACTGAGCGGTAGTTATCGCGTAGCGTTACGGTTTTTGTCGATTCGTACAGACTCCGGAATTCAAGAATATTACTAATTTCCGCGCCCTGGAAACTATAGATAGCTTGGTCGTCATCGCCAACAACCATGATGTTGGGTGCTCCTTCATTGACGGGATTGTCGGCTAAACTGCGCAGCAATCGCGACTGGGCAAGGTTCGTGTCTTGGAACTCGTCGACCATGACGTATTGGTACTTTTCTTGGAGGTTAAACCGTAGTTCGTCGAAGACTTCGAGTGCGTGTACTACGCGCAGTACCATGTCATCGAAATCGAATAGCTGCTTCTCTTGCATCTGAACGAGGTACTGGTAGTAAATAAAGCTCAGCGAACGTAGTTTCTTCATACGTTTTCGATCTTTAAACACGAATACGTTGTCACTATTTTTTTCCATCCAGCGGTTTCGCCAGGCCGTGATCGGCTTGGTAGAATCATCGTCACTGGCGGCATCGACCGCATGAGAAATGCTGAGTGCAAGTGTTTCGACCAAGGAGTGTATACCTGGAGGCAACGACTTGATAGGCAGCTCAGCAACGGTCGTCGCAACGGTAGATAGTGTGTCTTTGAATTGTTTAGAAACTCGATTTGCAAATAATTGGCTCAGCTGAGTTTCACAGCTGTCGAGAACCCGTTCGTTATCGTCGATGACAGCAAGTAGTTCATCACTGGTAAGGCCACTTTTTTTCAGCTCCGAAATAACCTGCATACTGTCACGTAAATGCGTGTATTCATCGTTCATCATTGATGACAGTGGGTTTGTATGATCGAGCTCTTCAAAAATGCCACGAAGTATTTCGTAGATATTCAAATCGCTTGCGGGTAAAAAATGCGCGTTGTTGTAGAAGTAATCGCCGTTTTGGTTGATGATCTCGCTACCAAAGCTGTGAAACGTGTGAATCGCCACTTTGTAGGCGCTACTGCCGATGATTTCAAACAGTCGAGCGCGCATTGCGTTGGCGCCGCTTTCGGTAAAGGTTAGACACAATATATTTTGCGGCAGCGTATCTGTCGACGCTAAAATGTTGGCCGCTCGCATACTGAGAAGCTCTGTCTTGCCAGTTCCCGGCCCGGCAACAACCATCAGTGGGCCGTCTATTGCATCGACTGCTTCTTTCTGCGCGGCATTGAGCTTCTTGTAGCGTGAAGTAAAGTCCATATATTTCTATTGTACCAGTAGTGGTTGCAAGTTTTCGCCTTCAGCGCAATAATATAGAGTATGAATGCTGAAATCTACGACGATCTTGCGCTTGAGCAAAATGCTAAGGGCAAGTTTGGACGTACCTTCGACGTGAAGCACGTGATTGCACGCGAAGTTCCTGTCTCTCGAACCTCAGTGGCTACAGTATTTTTGACACAAAAGAAGGAACTGATGGTGTATATCGACGGACAGTCACGACTGACACTTGCCGACGTCAAAAAAATTATTAGTCGCATGGGATTCGTTGCAGAAATGTACGTACCGCCTAAAGGACATGCGCATTATTTCGATACAATTGCCAACGAAAAATTCCGGGAAGTGTTTCCCGGACGCACCAATCCCTCTGACGAAGACTTGATGTACTACCGGACACTCGCTCCCTACAAGCCGGCACTCGTCCAGATTTTAGAAGTTAAAAACGGCGAAATATACCAGTATGATACCGATGCAAAACGCGGGTGGCGACTTGCAACAAAGTTTGCCTACAGGCGCATAAAGACTATTTAGCGAGCGCGTCGCGTTTTGTTGCCGCTATAGAGCTGGCAATCGAGAGTCCGACGACAGCCAGGCCGGTAATACCTGCCACAGCTTCTGGAATGTGAATGAACATGCCAGATAGTAAAAATGCAGCAAGAATACCAATGGTATAGTGCGCGCCATGCTCGAGGTAGCGATATGCGTGTAGCACTTGTTTGCGAACCATAAAGATAGTCAGACTTCGCACCCACAGAGCGCCGATGCCAAGACCGATAGCAATAAGGACAACGTCTTGGGTGATAGCGAATGCCCCGATGACGCTGTCGAAGCTAAAGCTGGCATCGAGTACCTCGAGGTAAATAAATGACATGAATCCGGCCATACCTGTTTTGACGACCATCTTCCCTGTTCCTTCACTTATCATTTGCTTGCGAGTAAATAGATCGGCAAGGCCATGTATGCCCATGTAGGTGATGATACCCATCATCCCAGCGAATAATGTCTCGGTTGGATGGCTATTAAACGGTGCAAACGAGATGACTAGCAGAACCATGAGTGATGCGAGCGCGTAGGTCCACCATGGTCCGAGCTGTTGTAATGGCTTTTCTACGATTGAAATCCAGCGAACTTTCCGGCTTGGGTCAAAAAAGAAATGGAGGCATAGCATCAGCAAGAACATACCGCCAAAACTCGAGATGGCGACTTTAGACTGTTCGAGCTTTTCGCTATAAAGGTCAGGCTGGTTTAATGCCAAATTTATCACTTCGTCGGCGCCGAGTCCGGCGGTGATCATGACAATCAGTATCGGGAATACAAGCCGCATACCAACGACGGCGATGAGGATACCGATGGTAATGAAAATCGTTTGCCAAAATCTACTCATTGTCATCAAGACTTTTGCGTTGATAATGGCGTTGTCGAAACTAAACATGACTTCAACAAGAATCAGGACGATAGCAACGATCAGTGCCGCAACACCAAGCTCGACGCCAACAAACACCAATGCGGCGATGGTGATAAGTCCGCTAAAAAAGAAAATCCGTAACGGGTGGTCTGCATGGAGTATAGGTGGCATTAGCATAAGTATACCGCGACTAGTAGTTATTTTGCTACACTAAAATACGTATGAAGATTCCTATGACATCGCTACATCACGTACTCAATGCAGGGCGCGATGAATAAGGCCGGTCTCAGGAAAGAACTAGTTACCCGTCGGATGGCATTGAGCAGCCACGACGTAGCGCAATATAGCAGTTTGATTGCTCGGCGACTGCTTCAAGACGACACAATCAAGTTTGAAGGAATTGTTCATGTCTATACATCACATGCAGCGTGGAATGAAGTCGACACACGCCCGCTTATCGATCAACTCGCTACGATGTTTCCAGATCTTACTATTATATCTTCGCCGCAAGACGCAGCTGCCCTGTTGCCGACGCAGCCTTGCCAGCTAATACTTGTACCGGTACTTGGCTTTGACGATTTGTGTAACCGAATCGGGATGGGTGCAGGATGGTACGATCGATTCTTGGTTCAGCAACCACAGGCGCACACGATTGGGGTGGCATTCGAATGCCAAAAATATAGTGCTGTGCCGGTCGATGCTCATGACATACCACTCGACATCATAATCACCGAAAGTGCTACCTACTCGCGGCTATAGCACGTGTAGCTGGAGTGCTTCTTGCAGATATGGCTCAAACTTCATATCTCGCAACCGTTCAGGCGAAAACCACGCGTAATCGGTGTGTTCGTCACCCAGGGTAACGTTTGCTACCTCTTCTTCGACTATGTAGGTCAATCGGACCACATGGAGCTGTTGCTTCTCGACGAAAATGTCCTGTGCCAGTAGAATGCTCGGTTCGCTGTCGAGTTCATGCCCTATTTCTTCTAGTAGTTCACGACGAAGCGCATTACCAAGGGTTTCTGTCGGCCCTATTCGCCCACCTGGTATATCCCACGACGGCGATGTGTCAGATGCCAGCAATTTACTGCGTTTTATAAACAGATATTCACCCAGTGAATTTTTGATTAATACTTTTACGCCGACTTGTAGTTTCATGTGGTTGCTTCCTCGTCTCGGTTAGATACTGCTCTCTGCTAAGAGGGTTGACGACTAACTAGTACTAGCGCTACGCCTGTGTATCTGCATTTGCTTCATCGTCTTCATGGGAATAGCTAGTATCGACGGTTTCTTTTAAAGCGAGACCTGTTACTAGCCCAGAGATGTATTTTCTGGCGGCATCACGTATTTCGCATCGTTTGGGGTCTAAATCTATAGTCATTCGTACAGTGTACTCCTGCTAATAAACGATATCAAGTACTAAAAACACACGTTTCCGGCGTAATTCACGCAATAGTACCGACAGCAGCGTGCAACAGATGAAACCTCAGCAATATGCTGGTAATTTGCTAGCGTATTTTGGTCATTAATTTCAAGTTGAGTACGTACTGAGAGCGGTTCATGGTTGGGTATTGGCTCATGTAGTTCATTTGCTTGTCGACGAAACTGAGCTGCGTGTTATCGACCGACGTGTACATACTGCGTGTATTATACTTGTCGCTGTTGCTCATTTTTACCAACTCTTTGCGTAGCGTAATGCCTTCATCTGATTCAAAGAACTTTTTATTCCGGATTGTCATGGTTCCTCATTCTTCAGTGCGTAAGTATTTGCACTTTATATGTATTATAATATCACATTTTATTGTAAAACTCACCACAGTACGCTATGATGAGGAGCAATATAACAGGAGAAACAACGTGGCTAAAAACCGAAACCGGCACAGTGCAGATATTAAGCGAGCTTTGAAAAAAAAGCTAAAGGTTAACAACCAGAGGAACGAGCGCGCTAAACAACAGTAGCTTGCTCCATTTTTTCAAATTTTAGGATAATGCTCAGATGGTATAACGGATGCAAGCCGAAGCTTAGACTATTGCATTATTTCATATAATATGCTATTATATGCATATGGATATAAAAGCTGCTGAACTTGCTATACTTGCCCATAATGAGTTTGACAGATCATTATCACCTCACTACAAGCAACTTAGGGATGCTTTATTAGCCGAACTCGCGCTTAATGGTGCTGACATCTTAACTCTACGTGGAGAAAAACATGAAAATGATGTTGATAACCGTACTTTGATTTCCCGTTTCATCGCGACGCTACCGGGAGAATCCATTCAATTTGATGAAGGCAATAGGAAAAGATCTTCGAAGTTAGAAAGTCTCCATATTGATGAATTATTATTGCAACAAACGAACTCATTTTTTTACATAACTCAGCCCAATAAAAGCAACTCAGCTCATTATATAGTAGGCGCTGATCCCCGTACCAAGCAGATCTTGGCCTCCCCAATGGCCAATAAAGGTGCAGAAGATCCAACTACCACTCTGTCTACCCTAACAGTTTTTAGTCCTATTTCCTTCGCGGAACATCCAAATGACTTCAGAACTTCTCATTATGAGGACGCACCTATTCAGAGTAAGAAAAGTCAAAGGATCGCTGATAATCTGATTACAGAGTTATACGCTGGAATAATTTCAGATCTTATGGTTGATGATAAGCTGTCCTTGCAGCAGAGTGAGGTTGTGAGCATAGCTCACGAATTATTTGATAAAGAATCTGGTCTATATACAATAACTAGTGGGTCGAAAGATAGCAAGGTGCTGTCGCCCCGTTTTCCCGTTGCTAATGGATTTATCAATTTTCCTAGCTATGCTGGATATGATGCTGAAGACATTGCGTTCATATCTGACGAGGAGATGGCACGTTTTAATGTTCCTGAGCATTTATCTAGACTCGCAGTAGCGTTCGATAAAAGTCGCGAATTGACTGAATTATTTACGGCTAACGGAAGTGATGATACAGAGGAGGGGCATTTATCAGACACCTTTGCATCGCACCGTTCGAATTCTTTATCTGCAAAACTCCTCCGAAGATTTAAACCTCTTTAGCCACGCAAAAACCGGACATGAAAGTCCGGTTCTAGCGTGGCTGGGGTGGAGGGATTCGAACCCCCGAATGTCGGCACCAAAAGCCGATGCCTTACCACTTGGCGACACCCCAATAATGGGCGAAGAAGGATTTTTGTCCTTCAAAGCTATATCAGAATACCATATATCATGTGATTCGACCACCGTCACGGGGCAAAAAAATACGCCCGGCAAAAGCCGGGCGTATAGAGCGGGAAGGTAGATGCCTTAATGGATTGCAATTAATTGCATACGTCGAGCGCGCATGTCATTCCCCCATTGAATCGTTTCTTCTATCGATTTACCCAGTAAGTTTTGGCCGAGTGGACTTTCAGCCGAGATTCGACCATCGCTGGGGTCAGCTTCTATGCTGTCGACAATGGTGTACCGTACCATGCGTCCTTGCATATCAATGAGATCGACCACCGAACCGAGTGCGACTCGCAGTGCGTCTCGCTTGCGTGGAAATTGTTTTGCGTTTGCCAAAATAAGTTGCTTTTCGTTGAGTTCACTATCGATGATTTCAAGCTGGGCTAGTTTCTCAACGCGTTCGAGTCGTGATTCGTGATCGTTAACGCCGTCTAGATTTCGAACGTCGGCAAGCGCCTGTTCGTGGCGGTGTTCGAGCTTCCGTACTGCTTTTTTAAGTTCTTTCATACCCTTTTTACTGAGCATTACTATTTTTGAATTAGACATAGATGCCTCCGTTTTCGTATTAATTTTACTGTGTAGCTAAAGCTGTTATGCTTGGCTACTGATGCTAGTATGCCTCGTGTACCTGAAATCAACCTTAAGAAATGACTATTTTTTGGAGATTTTTTTAAACGACATAATAACAGAGGTAATTTCGTCTTTTTGTGACTCAATTCGCACTGAACCTTCATGTAATTCTGTTATATTTTTTGCCAAAGAAAGCCCCAATCCATATCCAGACTGCTTTTGTGAGGTGCGTGATTTTTCTCCGCGATAAAACCTGTCAAAAATATGCGGTAGATCCTCAGCACTAATGCCCGGACCTTCATTACTGACTTTGACGGCGACGGTGCCACCGCTTATGTAGACGTGTATGCGAACGTCCGATTTTGGCGGGCTATAACGCAGTGCATTATCGATAACGATCACGAACAGTTCTTGGAGGCTGGCTGCATTACCGTTCATGAAGACTGCTTTTGCTTCGGTTTCGAGCACAATCCGTTTCGTGGCAGATTTGTCTTGAGATTGAATCACTTTTCGTACCAGCGCGACAACATCGAGCGGAACCATATCGAGTTGCGAAATCTCTGAGCGTGACAATTCGAGTAACATCGAAGACAGTTCGCTCAGCCGATTCACTTCCTCTAAATTACTCTCAAGCAGCTCGCGCATCTCTTCGCCGCTCAGGCGTTTGCTACGAAGCGCCACCTCAAGCTCACTTTTCATCACCGCCAGCGGCGTGCGAAGTTCGTGGCTTGCATCGCTGGTAAACCGTGACTGCGCTTCGTGTGATTTTTCGATCGGCTTTAGGCTTTTACGCGCCAAAAAATAGCTTCCTAGACCGGCTACAACTAAAATGCCGATATTCGTATAGAGCAGCGCAATCAGCAGATTGGCTTGGCTTTTCTGCATCTGGTTGCTGCGAAATATATTGAACTGAACGATGTCCTTCGTGGTGTATTCGGTCGCATTGTCTTGAACGCGGGTGGCAAATGCATCGAACCGAGCACTGATTTCGTTCATCGAGGTCTGATAAATCATACTGCTAAATAGCAAGCTAATACTCATGAGAATCAGCAGATACCAGCCGGTGAGTTTGACCGTTGTCGATTCGAAGAGCTGTTTCACGACGTACCGTGTAGCTTATAGCCAAACCCACGCACCGTTTTGATGAGGTTTGATTTAAACGGAATATCGATTTTGTTTCGGAGGTATTTTATATAGACCTCGACGGTATTGGGCAAAATATCGGCATCGTAATCCCAGACGTGAGCGATAATCGAATCTTTTGAAAGTGTCTGATTTTTGTTGCGCATCAAGTACTCCAGTAAACCAAACTCTTTTTGGGTTAGGGTGATATCTTTACCTGCCCTAGTCACAGAATAATTAACAGTATCGAGTTGTAAATCGTCGACCGTCAGGATTGCATTGTGTTGCTGCGCCGGGCGACGCAACAGTGCGCGAACGCGAGCGAGTAGCTCTTCGATTGCAAATGGTTTCACCAGATAATCGTCCGCTCCTGCATCGAGGCCAACCGTTTTGTCGTCTGTGCGACCGAGTGCCGTTAAAAAGAGTACGGGAGTATGAATACGTTCGTTGCGCATGTTTTGAACAATTGCTAAACCGTCGTGGTCGCCAGGTAGCATGCGGTCGACAATCGCCAGGTCGTACGGTTCAGTCGTTGCCATGGCGTTGCCATCGGTACCGTCGTAGCAGACGTCTACCGCGTAGCTCTCTTGCTCAAGTGCTCGTTTCAGGGCACGAGCAATTTTGTGTTCATCTTCGATAACTAAAATTCTCATCTGATACTAGTATAGACCGTTTTAGCTGAATTTTTCCTGAGAATGAGCTGGCGCTAACAGGCTAGCCGTAAATTGCCGACCACTCTTGCATACTGACTAATATCGGAAGAAGCGCTTTGCCCTTTTCGCTCAGTACGTAGTCGCAGCGCTTTTCGGTTGTGGTGGGGTGTTTGATGATAATGCCCTCTTGCTCTAGTTTGGCGAGGCGTGCCGAAAGGGTCCGAGGGTTGATATTGCCAACGAGGTCTTGCAGCTGGCAGAAGCGAACAATTCGCTCATTCATAAAGTAACGAAGAAGCTCTGGTGTCCATTTGTCGCCGATGATTTCGGTAGCCGAACTGAGCGATCCGACAACTGCTTTGCTGCTAGTATTCATATACTTACTATACATTTCCAAGCGTCAGTAGTCAAAGCAAGCTCCCTATATTGCCGTACTCGAATAGGCGCTTCACTACTTGGTCTCGCCACCGGGATGGTATGCGTGTATACTACAGGTATGAAAGCAAAAATAGAGATTGAAACACAGACATTTGTACGATTCTGGCTGGTAATGATTGGCTTCGTGCTCGCCGGGTTTATGATTTATAGTGCCCGAACTGGCCTAATTATTCTCGGTGCAGCATTATTCTTGGCGCTAGCACTAAATGGCCCCGTCAGCCGGTTGGCAAAACTGTTACCAGGTAAAAGCCGAATCATCAGCACGTTGATATCGTTTTTGGCGATTGTACTGTTGCTGGGTACGTTTATATTCCTTGCAGTGCCGCCTATCGTTCAGCAAACGGCCAAATTTGCGCAAACATTGCCGACGCTTGTCGATACAGCAACGTCTAGCTATAAACAACTCGATAGTGCCATCGATGAGTATAATTTACGTCCTCAGATGGATGAAACAGTGCAGTCGATAAAGGAGAGTGCAGCTGGATTCGCATCGAATGCTGGTTCAACTATCGTCAGTAGCATTGGCTCCCTATTTGGATTCATTGCTTCTACTTTCTTGGCACTCGTACTCGCCTTTTTGATGCTCGTTGAAGGACCAAGCTGGATGAAGAAAATATGGGGCTTGTACCGCGACAAGGAGCGGATGATACGCCATAGAAAGACCACTGGTCGGATGGTACATGTTGTGTCTGGATATGTAACGGGCCAGCTAGTGGTTGCGGCCATTGGCGCCGTCTTCACCGGCCTCACGATATTCATCATCAGCCTATTTGTACAAAGCGTGCCATCTAACCTTGCGGTTCCAACAGCGGCCATTACCTTCATTACTTCGCTGATTCCACTATTTGGATCGGCAATCGGCGCACTTATTATTGCCTTGCTTATCGGTATCAACTCAATCGGTGCTGCTATTGCCTTCCTTATATTCTTCGTCGTCTACCAGCAGATTGAAAATAACTTCGTGAGTCCGGCTATCCAGTCTCGCCAGCTTGAACTTTCGCCTCTATTGGTGCTCGCGGCAGTAACGATTGGTATTTATGTCTTTGGCATTGTGGGAGCGATTATTTCGATACCTATCGCCGGTTGTATAAAGGTATTGACCGAAGAATATTTGGACGAATCAAAACGCAAACGCGACAAACCGGAAACTAAACTGCACAAGCTGACCGATAAACTTCGAGAAATCAAAGACGCTTAAAGATAGTGCCACACGGTACTCTGCGCTCGATCGAGTAGTGTGATATGAAAGTTCTCTTCCAGCTGGTCTCGTAATTGGTCTGCGCTTGCCCAATCCTTCGCTTGCTTTGCATGGCCGCGCTCGAGTATGATTTTTTTGGCTTCATCGGGAATATCAGGTGTTGTCTCTACCAATGATAATCCAAATGCATCGTCTATCCAGGTAAATAGCTCGGTAAATGCCGAATGCTGAATGCGTGCGAGCGATGATTTTTCGATCGTATCAAATGCGCCTTCAAGCCTCGCAAACGCCTCTGGAGAGTTGAGGTCGTTTTGCAGCGACTCGTTTGCTGCGTGTTTGACGCTCAGTATCAAGCTGTTTATGTCGTGATCACTGTCTTTGTCATCATCATCATCGAGCGTATCGTGCACTTGGTGCCGGAGTGCTGCAATGTTGCGCCATCGTTTCAGGCGGTTGTTGGCGGCATCGAGAATGTCCCACGTGAAGTTGCCTTCTGTTGAGTAATGCTTTGAAAAAATCAGTAGCTTGAAGGCCTGCAGGCTGTAGCCGTGCTCAATGATATCGTCCAATGTATAGATGTTGCCGAGGCTCTTGCTCATTTTTGTGCCGTTCACTTTTATGTGGTTGGCGTGCAGCCAGATGTGTGCAAACGGTTGACCGGTCACTGCCTCGGTTTGGGCAATTTCGTTTGTGTGATGAATAGGAATATGATCGATGCCACCAGCGTGGATATCGATCGTGTCACCGAGGATTTCCCGGGCCATGACAGAACATTCTAAGTGCCAACCAGGGAACCCGACGCCCCACGGGCTGTCCCACTCCATGTCGCGTTTTTGGTCTTTTGGCGAAAATTTCCATAGTGCAAAATCCGTTGGGTTCTTCTTGCCAGTGTTTTCCACGCGAGCGCCGACTTCTAGTCCTGATATGTCGAGTCGAGCGAGCTTGCCGTAGTCGGACAATGTACTGGTATCGAAATACACGCCGTCGTCAATCGTATAGGTATAGCCCTTGTCCTCGAGTTCTTGCACAAACGCGATTTGTTGCGGAATATAGTCGGTAGCTCGCGGCATATGCGTTGGTCGTAGCAACCCCAGCATGTCAAAAGCTTCATGTTCGGCAATTTCGATATATTTTTCGGCAATGTTCCAGGCCGTCTTACCTTCTTTTAGGGCGCGGTTTTGCATTTTGTCTTCACCAGCGTCGCCGTCATCGGTTAAGTGTCCGACGTCTGTAATATTTTGCACTCGATTGACCGTATACCCAGCACCAAGTAATGTTCGCGTTAGTAGATCCCAGTACAAGTAGGCTACCCAATTACCAATGTGTGGCTGCGAATACACCGTCAACCCGCAAGTGTAAAGCTTTACCGGATGACCAGTCTCGATTATTGTGTTCGTTTTTGTCAGCGTGTCATGAAGTCTCATAGTATCTATGATACCTTGACTGGTGCTTGACGGCTAGGATTATTTGACGTAAAATACTTTTAATGTTGCAAGTAATAAGTAAAGCAAAGAAACGCCTCTAAGACATACGTCGAGAGTTTTCTTTATATTTTGCAATAAACTCCCGGCGGGGAGTTTTTTGTTGAAAGGAATGTATGAGAAGTAATGAACCATTAGAATCTGAACGGCCACTTGTTGGGAAGTTTGGCGGTACATCTGCGGCTCGACCGGATGTTGTTATCGGCCATATAATCGAACAAGGTCCTGGTATATTTGTCACATCTGCAGCTGGTAGCGATGAAGGACAAGGACGTGACGCTCGGATGACTGAGATGTTAAGAGCACACGCAGCAAACCCATCTACAGAATCGCTAATGGCGATTAAAGAGCGATTTGCGGAAATTGCAGTTCGTGCTGGAGCAGCGCCCGAAGCAATCAAAACCCTCGTTGCTCAAATAGGTAGTGATTTTAAATCGTGGAATAAAGCTGCATGGGAAGGCCTTGGTGAACATTGGAGTTCACAAACAATCGCTGCTGGGTTGGAAGAGCGTGGTGAGAATGTGAAGTGGATTGATGCAGCCGAAATGATCAGATTCAGCTCGCCAAATCGCCTCATGCGTTTGCTTGGTAAAAAGGCTATGATCGATTACGAGTCGACGGAAAAGGCTATCCAGACGCGACTTGCAAAGGTTGCTGTCGGCACGACTGTTATTGTCGGAGGATTTTATGGTGTCGATAAGAACGGAACACGCCAAACAATGGAAAGTGGTGGTTCAGATCTGACTGGCGCATTGATCGCGAAGGTGGTGAATGCTAGAGAATACCAAAATTGGTCCGATGTCGATGGATATCAATCGGCTGACCCGCGGCATTTTTCTGATGCGAGACAGATACCATACATTACATACGACGAAAAACGTGAGCTCGGTAACGGTGGCAACGGGTTGTTGCACAAAGAAGTGTCAAAGATTTTGGGTGGTCACGATATACCAACTCGAATGATGAATACATTTGGGGACGGTACGAAATCAACTCTCATAACTGATAAGCGCGATAGTGGTGAGATGCCTATTGTTGGCGTAACGCTTCAGAAAATGACAAAGTTGCGCTTGCCTGCCAAAGATAATAAGCCCGGTCAAACTTTACGATATTTGAAGAAACTAAAGAAAGCAAAAATTCCGTATGAACATTCTACTACCGCACCGGATACTGAGGTATTGCTTGTCAATGCAGAGTATGGGGATAGAGCAGCTGATGTTTTACGTAAGCACCTGCTTGGTTCAGAACCAGTCGATGTCGTGCATATTGTCGGTGAAGGTCTTAGCGGTAAAAACCCTCAGATAAACAAGAGCCTGAGCTATATCCAGCGTAAATTTGCAGAATCAGATGTTGGTCATGAAGGCGCAACAGACACTGGCAAAGAACCTTCGTTTACGAAGTTCGTACCAATCGGTCAGGGTGAAAGAGCTGTCAGTGCACTTATTGAAGAGATAGCTACTTAAGGGTTGAGCGCTTTTTGTGTCGCTTCGAGTAGCTCTTGTAGTGTCGTATCGTATGATTCATAGACTCTGAAACCAGACGCGTATTTGTGGCCGCCTCCACCGAAATAACCGGCAACTTGCTCGGATATTGGCATGTTCGATCGTAATTTTCCTGTTAGTTTGCCGTCTGGATAGGTTTTAAGTGCAACGGCTATCTCGACGCCTTCAACCAGCCGCATCTCGTCGAGGACAAGTACGCTGGGGTTGTACTGATCGCTATACTTCTGAATGTCTTCCCATGGGATATGAACCACGGCCAGTTTTCCGTCGAGGAAATACTCAATGCGTTGCAAGAGTATGCCTTTGTATTCAAGAATCTCCGGGCTTTTTTTCATAAATTCGCGCCGCCTGGTTTCGATCGTCGAAACGTGTGCACCTAGCTCGGTGAGGTCGGCGGCAATTCGATAGCTGCTTGGCGAGACGCTTTGGACAGATAGCCCCAGGCTGTCGGATAGCTGAGCGAGCAATAGGTGCTCGGCAGCTTGAGCATTAATTTTCCACTCAGCCGATTTTGACATGTTGAAAATCACCTCACTTGTCGAAATAGCTTCTTCGTACAGCATAGTGTGATCGAAGGTTAAGGTACTCTCGGTCATGTGGTGGTCGATCACCAGTACGTCGTGTGTTTCTAGAAACGACCGAACCCCGGGTGTCTCGAGTACTTTTGTAAGCAACACATCCGCACTAGTATCGACGATGATTGCTAGGTCGGCAGAGGTGTCGAAATCGCTGACCACCCTATCCCAGCCAGTTGCGTATCGGAGGTACTTCGGTATTTCTACCGGACAGTACATACTGACTTTTTTACCCAAGTCGCCAAGAATTTCTTCGAGTGCCAAGCTCGACCCGAGGCTGTCGCCGTCTGGGTTTTCTGCCTGGATTACGATGATATTGTGCGCAGTCGCTATGAGGTTGAGGTATGTTTCGTACATTGTGCCTATTGTAACAGGTGTGAAGTAATTAATTGTTCGAGATAAACGTCAAAATTGTATCGTATTGTTCGTTAGATATTTTATCGTGTGCTTTTAGAGTATCGATCAATTCAGTGATTGTCATGACTGCTTCTATTTTGTAGCCCTTTTCGGCTACTAGCTCCATACCGCCTTGTTGTCTGTCGATGAGTACAAGGAACGAGTGAACCTTCAGACCAGCTTTTTCAACTTGGTCAATCGCTTCAAGCTTCGAGTCACCTTTTGCGATGAGGTCGTCGATAAGTACGACCGTATCACCCTCGGCGAACGCGCCTTCGACTGAGCTTTTCGTGCCGTGTTCTTTGACGACTTTTCGTGGTTGTAATAGTTTGCGTCGGTATTCGTACCCTACTGCCGTGGCAAGCGGTACGCCAGCTTCTGGAACACCGGCAACAAATACTGAATCATCGATAGATTCAAGCAACCCTCCATAGGCCATGGTTACGGCGCGGAGCGTGTCTGGGTACGACTGGACTTCTCGAAGGTCAATATAAAATGGAGATTCGATACCACTTTTTAACGTAAACGTGCCGAATTTGATAAGTTCATGGGCGTGCAGTTCGTTTGCCACTAGTTCTTTTATTTCTTGAGTAACCATCGTCTATCCTATCTATATGTATTAATTTCATTTCGAGTTTCGATTGCTCGTTCTCGTGCTTTGCTAGCAAAATCTTCACCGCTACTTGCGTACATAATATCACGACCGGAGTGCATGATGATGCCGCGGTTGTTAGCGCCCAGCCCTGCCTTGACAGACGCTTCGATATCACCGCCCTGAGCACCGATTCCGGGGACAAGAAATACCATATCTCCGCCAACAATTTCGCGTATTCGTTCCATCTCGCTGGGAGCTGTAGCCCCAACGACCAACACGCAGTTGTTGTTCGTGTTCCACGTCTCCGATATCTGGCGAGCAACGTGCTCGTACAATGGAGCACCGTTCACATCGAGATCTTGAAATTCACCTGCTCCGGGGTTTGAATTGCGGCACATGATGATGGCGCCTTTGTCTTGCCTAGCAAGAAACGGCTGCAACGATTCACCACCCATGTACGGGTGGAGCGTGACGGCATCGACGTTCAGGTAATCGTAACAATATGCTAAGTAGCCCTCGTTTGTGTTGCCAATGTCGCCGCGTTTTGCATCGAGAATTACAGGCACAGTTGGCGCGACTTCCTGGACGTAGTCGACCGTTGCTTTTAGCTGCTCTATGCCCGATGGTCCGAGCGCTTCGTAGAACGCGCTATTTGGTTTGTACGCGCAGACGATGTCTTTTGTGGCATCGATAAGGCCTCTATTAAATTCGAAAAATGCCTGTGGGCCGTCTCGAAGGTGCGCCGGTAATCTATCGACTACTGGGTCGAGTCCGACGGACAACAAGGAGTTATTTGCATCGATGGATTGGTTCAACTTGTCAAAAAAACTGGTCACTGATTCTCCTTCGTGAACTATCTTGCTTCACTTAGTATAGCCTATCGGATATAGTAGACAAAAGAAGTAATACAAGGAATCTATCATGGCTGAGGCTTTACTGTACGATGCGCACAAAACATTCGATGACAACTATGACAATGGGCCGTATAACATCGATGAAACCGACTATCGAGAGTCTGGCACGCCAACACATACGTTCTTGGGCTTTCCGGTCCATACGCCATTTGGTGTTGCTGCAGGTACGTTGCCAACGTCTCGGCACACCGATGCCGCGTTTCGACTGGGATTCGATGTCGTCTGCTATAAGACGCAACGTAGTGGTGAGTTCCCGTCGAATGAGTTTCCCAACGTGCTATCACTCGACATTACCGGTGATCTGACGTTAGAGCGGCTCAAGCAGCCGCTGGTTGGCAGTAATGCATTCCCAGACGATGTTTCGGAGTTGAGTATTACGAACTCGTTTGGTGTCCCGTCACGTGGACCGGGTGTATGGGTCGACGACCTAAAGAATGCGGTTAATGGCCCAGGGTTTGGCCAGTTACTCATTATGAGTGTCGTAGGGACTATTCGCCCCGGCATGTCGGAGGATGACTATTTTGACGACTTTGCCCACGCTGCTCGGCTCGCGGTCTCATCGGGAGCAAAAGCAGTAGAGATTAATCTGTCGTGCCCAAACGTCGCCTCTGAAGGAATACTATGCTATTCACCGTCATCGGTACTTGATATTTGTACGCGAACCAAAAAGGCTATTGGTGACACGCCACTGATTATAAAAATCGGCTATTACACTGCCGATCAGCAAGACGTACTTGCGCAAATCGTTCATGATGTGTCTCCGTACGTTGCCGCTATCAGTTCGATAAACACCCTACAAGGAACGATTGTTGATGAAGACGGTAATCAAGCACTGCCGGGCGTTGGCAGGACTAAAAGCGGTGTCTGTGGGGCTAGTATCAAATGGGCTGGTCTTGATATGGTCAAACGATTGCACGCGCTGCGAGCCGAACATGACTATTCGTACGAAATTATTGGTGTTGGTGGCGTGATGAAGCCAGCCGATTACCACGAATATATTGCTGCTGGAGCCGATTGTGTCCAATCTGCGACTGCGCCAATGTGGAACCAGTATTTGGCACAAGAAATAAAGCAGTCTACTGCGACTACCAGCTAAGGAGTGTCGTTACCGTACGAGCAGCTGTTTACAGTGAGCTACGACCGTGGAGCGCGTGCGACAAGGTAATTTGATCGGCATACTCTAAGTCGACACCAACCGGAATACCACGGGCCAGTCGGCTCATGGTGACGCTGACGCCGGCATCTTTGATGAAACGTTGCAAAAATAGTGCTGTTGACTCACCTTCGACGCTGGCATTGGTCGCGATGATTAATTCAACCACGTTATCGGCTTTAATTCGTTCTACAAGTTCAGGAATATGGAGTTGTTCGGGTCCCACGCCGTCGATGGGTGAAATTGCCCCGCCAAGTACGTGGTACGTGCCTTTGAACTGGCCTGTTCGTTCGAGCGCGACAATGTCGAGGGGTTCTTCAACAACGGCAATCAATGTTTTATCACGCGAGGCGTCTTTGTAGAGTGGCGACACGTCTTGGTCGGCGTCGATCAGTGCGAATGTCACGGGGCAGGAGGTTACGTTACTGTGCAGTCCTCGGAGCGCATCAGCCAATTTCGACGACGTCGACGTCTGTTGTCGCAGTAAATAGTATGCGTAGCGTTCAGCAGTACGTGCACCAACACCAGGTAGGTTGCCTAGTTCTTCAATCAGCTCGGTCAGAGCGGCTGGGAGTATATCTGTAGCCACAGTGCTATGAACTACATTCCTGGGATGTTCATGCCACCCATGAGCGGCTTCATAGCCTCAGCAGCAATTTCTTGCGCTTTAGCAAGACCATCTCGCACGGCAATTTCAATCCAGTGTTCAAGTTGTTCGATATCATCGAGGTCTACCATCTCAGGGTCGATTTTGACGCTGTCGATTTTCAATTCACCGGTTACGCGTACCACAACGGCACCGTCGCCAGCTTCAACTTCAACAATTTGTTTCTTTAAGTTTTTTTGCGCTTTACGCATGTCATTCAGCATTTTAACTTGATCGAGAGCCACGGTATATCCCCTTTACTTCTTGGTTATCTGTATCTTAGTATACGCTAATTGTAGCCATTTTTGTAGAGGTAGAACCGGTCCGAGCTGTTAGATGAACCGGTCACGATAATATCGGTCGGTACTGTGTCGGCAGATTGCCTGTCTCGACTGGCGATGACGGTCGCAGCGCTCGACTGGGTGGATGCATCCGATGCGCTCACTGTTGCGGATACGCTACCAGATATCGATTGTGCATATAGCTCGTAGAATGCCAACTCTTTCGGCTGTACCAACAGCAGAACCGGTGCGTCGGTATTTTTCGCCACGGTCGCGCGCAGGATTTGTAAATCGTGTGAGTAGGCGGTCGTCGCCTCGGGTGCATAATGATAGGCCAACACATATTGTTCAATGCCGGTTGTTGTGATGCCGAACAGCAATATACCGAGTGGAAACAGACCAGTCACGCGAGCGTAGGGATTGCGCGGGAACAGTTTGTACCAACTGCGAATGAGAAAGTCTATCGCGAAGGCAACCAACAACATGATAGGCACGAACGTGAGTGCCGCTGGTGCGTCTGCTAGTCCGACAACCAGCACGGTAAAGGCAATCCATATAGTGAGGATGTAGCTTTTTGCTGTGTATGTGGCAGTAAACAATCGAATTAACCCGATTATCACAAGTAAGGAGACAACCAGACTATACACCGGCGTCGCAAGTACAGCGATGGTCGGTTGATTATAATTGACATACCCCTGTAGCGAACTAAGTACACTTGATAGCGTAGGGAGCGTATCGGGGATACCAGCGAGCATAACAAGAATGTCCAATGACCGCAACGAGCTCAGCAGTATCGGTGAGATAACGGCTATAAACAATACAGCACCAATCACGAGCAGTAGCTTGGACTGCCGAAACACCACAAACCGTGCATGCGGATGGATCAGTGCTGTTGCTCCGAGGGCGATAACGCCAAAGACGGCAAACGGTGAGTAAAGACTCAATCCGGCTACGAGTGCTGATAACAGTGTCCACATAGGCTTAGACTTTCTTGCCTGTGTCAGCATCGAGCTACAAAATAGCAGACAACTTGTCCAGAATAAATACATGATTTCGGGCGAGCCAAGCTGAGCTTGCAGTAGGAATGCGCCGGACGTAGCCAAAATAATAGTCGTAATAACCGCGACATTTCTTCGAAACCATAGGTTGAGGACGCCAAATATAAATAAAGCACTGGCAAATCCAAGCACGAGTGACGGCAGCTTAATGGCAGTCGTGGTGACGCCAAACACGGCAATACTGAGCTGCTGTAACAGATGATACGGCAAGTGTATGAGCAGCTCTGGGTTTTCTAGCAAATCTATGGATAAATTTATACCAGAGCTTTTAACGGCCGACGCCATCTCAGGTTCGGATAAGCCACCAGGAATAAGTAGTCCGGCGACAAACAAAAGCGTAAAAAGAATACCGCCGATTGCGAATGAACCAAGTGCGTATCGCCACTTGTATACGAAAAAATCTGTTACTTTTAGCTTACCCATTTTCTAATATCTAGTGTACCACGATGGTTATCCGTCGTGGTGTTTGTCGAGCGACATAAATCGCAGGCGCTCAGGGTGGAAGAAGAGCTGTACTTTCCCGGTAGGACCGTTACGATGCTTTGCAATAATTAAATCGGTAATATTTTCAAACTCAGGATTATCAGGTTCATAGTAGCCTGGTCGATAGATAAAGCTTACAATATCGGCATCTTGCTCGATACTTCCCGATTCACGGAGGTCCGAGAGTTGTGGTATTTGCGGGCTTCGGCTTTCTACAGAACGGCTTAGCTGGCTCAGTGCAATCAGTGGCACGTTTAGCTCACGAGCAATCAGTTTGAGTCCACGCGATATTTCTGATACTTCCTGAACACGGTTACCATTATCTTTTCCAGAACCTTGCATCAGCTGTAAGTAGTCGATGATAATCAATCCGAGTGGCTGTTCGTGGGTAATTCGCCTCGCCTTGGTGCGCATTTCTAGTACCGAAAGCCCTGGTGTATCGTCGATAAAAATCGGCGCTTCAGCCATTTCACCCATTGCTTCTGAAAGCTTAGAGAAGTCATCGTCACCCAGATTACCGGTTCGGATATTCCAAGCATCAACGCCACTGGCATCAGCGAGCATGCGGTCGACCAGCTGTTCTTTGCTCATCTCGAGTGAGAAAAAAAGGACCGGCTGTTTGGCGATCGTTGCCACGTTGTAGGCAAGGTTTGTCACAAATGTTGTCTTACCCATTGCGGGTCGTGCCGCCAAGATGATGAGGTCGGAACGTTGGAGACCCGCTGTCATGTTGTCGAGGTCACGGTAGCCAGTTCGGATACCGCGGAGCTGGCCTTTATTTTTATGCAACTCTTCAAGGCGGTCGAAACTTTCGGTCAAGATACTTTCGAGGCTGGCGACATCTTGCTTGAGGCTTTGATCGGATACTGAAAATAACTCTTGCTCAGCTTGTTGCAAGAGCTCTTGGGTGGTTGTATCGTCATCGTACCCGAGCTCTGAAATATCACCACTGGCTTTGATGAGCCGCCGACGCACGGCAGTTTGCGCAACCATCTCAGCGTAGGTCTCGGCATGAGCAGACGTTGGTACGTAGGTCGTCAATTCGGTAAGATACGCTGAGCCACCGATGGTTTCAAGCTCTTTTTTTCGTTTCAATTCATCGGTCAATGTCAGCAGGTCGACAGGTTTGTGTTTTTCATACAGTCGCATCATGGCGCCAAATACGAGGCCGTGGCGCTTGTCGTAAAAGTCTTTTGGGTTGACGTGCTCGGTGATATCGGCCAGTGTTTCGTCGTCAATTAAAACAGCCCCGAGTAAACTTTTTTCGGCGTCCAAACTCTGTGGGGGAATTTTTCCTGCTGGGACCTCTCTGCTAGCCATCGTATATTAGAGCGAGTCTGTACTCACTTCTTCTCCTCCACCCATCATAGCAGCTACGGCTGCAACATTACTATCACTCGATGGTTTCGCTGAAGGTATAACTTCAGATTCCCACACTCGGCCCGTCGTATGCTGCAAGATGTCGTTTAGTTGTTGACGATATCGCGGCGTTTCGAGTTTTTTCTTGTAGAATTCGTTTTTTGCATAGATAACGAGTGTGTCGCCGTCTTGGACGATGTCGCATTTCTTCAAGACACTCGTAAGCGCAATACTTTCCTCTTTAGCACGGACCAATAGCTCTTTCATATCAAAGTCTACTTCTTCACCAGACACGCGGTGCATGGTTGGCTTTTCAGCTTCGGCTTCATGCTCGAGTTCTTCGAGGCCCGTTTCTACCAGAGCGGTTGGCGCGGGTGCATGTACCTGTTTTACCGGGGCGCTCACCGTTGGTTTCGAGACAACTTGCGGCATGACTATGCGTTTTAGTGGTGCCGCATACAATCCTAGGCAGGCCAAAAGCTTCGCATTCGGCATCGTCGATTGTCCGACCAACATTAGTTGATCGATCAACGGCAGTAGCTCTGGCGTATCACCGACAGTATCGCTGATGTGTTCGATCAATTGGCTGGCGATAATTTTTGGTTGAATACCGGTGTTTTCAAATAGCTTGAGCTGCGCAATGACACCGTTAAAATCCTTTTTTTCAAGCGACACAATGAGCTGCCGCATGGCGTCAGTTGGCGCGAGCCCGAGGCTACTTTCGATAAGTTCCTCGGTTATTTCTCCGTCCTTGGCGCTGGTACTTGTAAGTTGGTCGAGCAGACTAACGCTATCACGGTATCCCCCATCGCTGTGCTGAGCAATGAGGCGGAGTGCCCCCTCGGTGATACTTATTTTTTCGGCTTTGACGATCCGGTTCAGATTTATCATAATATTTTCAACGCTAGCGCGGTGGAATGTATAGCGCTGGGTACGGCTGACGATTGTTTGCGGGAGTTTATCGACATCGGTCGTTGCTAGGATGAATACAACGTGCTCTGGCGGCTCCTCGAGCGTCTTTAAGAGCGCGTTAAACGCTGGTTTCGACAGCATGTGCACCTCGTCGATAATGTAGACTTTCTTTTTTGCACTGCTGGGTGCAAACTGAACTTTTTCACGCAGATCGCGAATATCATCGACACCATTGTTACTCGCGGCATCTATTTCGATAATGTCGAGATGTGCTGACTCGCTATCGTACTGCAGGCCGTTTATCTCGTGCGCCATAATCCGGGCAATTGATGTCTTACCAGTTCCTCGTGGCCCGGTAAAAAGATAGGCATGCGCCACGCTGTCGGTAAGAAGCGACCGCGAAAGAAGCTTCGTGACATGTTCTTGTCCGACAATCTCATCAAGCGTTCGCGAACGGTATTTTCGGTATAATGCGAGTCCCATACTGCCCTTTATTGTAGCGTACTTCGTCCGATGCGTCGCGGTATCTCGTGGTGATTTTGACTCGGGAGCAGGGAGACCTCAATAGCTAAATGGTGCCGCCTTCTCGCAGATAACACGCTCCGCACAATGCGTCATAGGTTATTTCTTGGCCATCTTCAATAGCAATTTGATTGCCTGAAAATATATATACACCGTCGAGCTTTCTAGTATTGAACTCTGCTTGTGAACCGCAGAAGCACATTGTCGGAAGTTTCGATATACTATCGGCAACTTCTAGGAGCCGCTTGGCGCCAGGTATAAATACTTTTGATTGAAAATCAGTACGCAATCCGTAGCATATTACTGAAATATCGTGCTGCTTCGCTAGTGCATATAACTGTGAAACATGTTCCGAAGAGAGAAATTGCGCTTCGTCGACGAGTACGCAAGCGATGTTGCGTTTTGTAGAAATTTCGTCCAGTAAATTGATTGTCTCATCTGCCAGTAGGTCGACATTGCGCGAGTGACCACCTCGTGCAACGATTGTTCCTCCGCCCTTTGTATCGACTTTTGGCTTTATAACGACGACGTTCAACCCACGCTCTTCATAGTTGTACACAGTTTTGATGAGCGTGTCGCTTTTGCCACTGTTCATTGCGCCGTATTTGAAATGAAGTTTAGCCATTTAGTATAGTGTACACGAAAAGAGCCACCGAAAAGACTCAAACCATACCAGCGTGGAAGCCAGTACGGCGGATCTTTTCGATGGCTAGAGAACCTCATGCCCCTAGGACCATGTAGTTCCAGAATGTTGACCTTGAAACCAGAAGAACGACGGTCAACGTCACGCCATAGGTCAAAGCTAGTGCTATGACCACGCCTCTTGCGAGACGCAGGCCTGACGTATCATCCAGCTCATCTTTATCGGGGTCACATGCCGCAAATCGCGACGCCACGATGAAGACAATACCAGTGATAATCATACCCATGGTGTTCCTCCCTGCTGAATCGTAGGTGGATGGTGCTCTCAGTTAACTACTTAAACATATACAATGAATAATGTCTAGAGGGCTGCTTCAACCGCCGCCCAGACCGCTTCTTGATTGTCGGTTGGTACGATAATCGTGACTTGGTCTCCGACGTTGATGCGGAAGTACGTCACGCTCGCCAGTAGGATGCGGTATTCACGTCCGTTTGCTTCTACGTAATACGCGCCGTCGTGTTGCACGAGAGTACCGATAATTTGTGTACGATCAGTCGGTCCGATTTGCTTGTAGATAAAACTACCGTCATCGGCGATGGTAAGTTTCAAGATGTCACCTTCAACCAGCTTCGATTTTGAAGCATAGTTTGCCGGTACTGGGTATTCTTTGCCGTCTGGACCGGCCATTTTTTGGCCGTCGAAAACGCCTTCGACTACTTTGCCGCTGACTTCTTCACGGCTATTGGTTGGTGTAACGACATGTCCGTCGTCACCCATGATGCTCATCAGCAACTCATTTGCTGCAGCCAAGTTTGTTTCAGCCTCTTGAATAAGAGTCCGAAGTCGCTTGACCTGTTTTTCTGGTAATTCAGACATAATATTTCTCGCAGTTGTCCTTGTCTGTTTTAGTTATAGTATCACCCTATTATATATCAGGCTGAGCCACGCGTGTCAACACTATACAGATTAAAGTAATCTCCGCATGCAAATAATTACCGGCAGTCGCTTATCCACACGAAGAACCGAGGTGCGTGCAAAGTCGTTGTCAATATTGTTCTGGAAATAAAAAACGCCCCGTGTTACCGGAGCGATTCTTTATTACATTGTGTAATATGGTCGGTTTTGTAGAACTAGCTTAGTTCTACTGTTGCGCCAGCTTCTTCAAGCTGTTTCTTTGCTGCTTCTGCGTCGTCTTTTGTCACTTTTTCTTTCACAGCAGATGGAACACCGTCTACCATTGCTTTTGCTTCACCAAGACCAAGTCCGGTAAGTTCTTTTACTGCTTTAATAACAGCAACTTTTTGCGCTCCAGCGTCTTTTAGCGTTACAGTGAATTCAGTTTGTGCGTCGTCGTCACTAGCGTCTCCGCCAGCAGCTGGACCAGCTACTGCTACTGCAGCGGCTGCTGGTTCGATACCGTATTCATCTTTAAGCACAGTTTTTAGTTCATTTACTTCGAGAACAGTAAGTTCTGTCAGTGATTTTGCAAGTTTTGCTACATCAGCCATAACATTGCTCCTTTATATTCTTAATTAATTATATTTGCAGCTTATGCTGCAGCTTTAGCTTCCACGCCATCAAGTAGCGCGTGAAGATTGCCAGATAGTGCGTTTGTAACGTCGTGAACAGGTGAAAGTAGTTGTGCAACCACTTCAGCGATGAGCTGCTCTTTACTAGCAAGGCCAGCAAGTGCTTTTACATCGTCTTCAGCAAGGAACGCACCTTCGTTTGAAAATCCACCAGCAAGCTGTAAGCTTGGGTGAGTTTTTGCAAAGTCGTTGAGTACTTTTGCCGCTGCTACTTCATCTTCGTTCGAAAACGCATAGAGGAGCTGACCTTCAAGTGCCGATGTATCGGTATCTTTGTAGGTTTTGATCTCACCCATTGCCACGCGAACCAATCGGTTCTTGATAACAACGATAGTGACACCTGCTTCTCGAGCATTTTTACGGAGTTCTTGAACGTTCGCTACAGTGAGCCCTGCATATCGTGCAAAGGCAACAGCTTTTGCGTCTGTAAACGCAGTGTTCATCTGGGCAACCAAAGCTTGTTTTTTATCGCGGGTAATTGCCATAAAATCCTCCAGCTTATATTGGTATTTCCGACCATATTGTTAATGTAACGCCTATCCAAGAAGATATACTGCTTGAATAACCGAGACCTTACGACTTACGTGAAGAGAAAAAAATTCACCTCGGTAGCTGATTAAGTAATTCGTTCGAACTACTGCTACGGTCTTTGGTAACGTCTAGACATACTATACCAGAGATAGTGTCTAGATACAATCGCCGCTAGTACCCTACTCTGTCGGGTGCACAATTGATCGGATCTCGGCTTGAATAGCATCTATGCTGCGCAGCGATGATCTTGTGTCTGCACAGTTTACTTGGTGGTACGTGTCTGGGTAGAGGGTGCACAATTCGAGGTAATTATTGTTAGCTAGTTCGAGGTGACGTGCATCGGCCTCATGGATATCGCGTTTGCTCGTTGTGTACGAGCGGGCGACTTTTTTATCGACATTTGCCTGCATGTGAGTAGCTGGCATCGTCAGGACAATATTCGTAGTAGGAATCGGAATGCCTAATATCTGGTATTCTGTTTTCATGGTGCGCTCGTAAAACATGGTTCGTTCGGATTCATCGGATAGCTTTGTTCCTTGGTGAGCGAGGTTCGAAGCGACATATCGATTTGATATAACGATGCTGTTGTCACCTTTGAGATGTTCAATGATGTCGTCTTTTGCGGCAAACCTATCGAGTGCGTATGGTAAAGATCCAAGTTCGGCTGGAACATCGTTCGGCCCGCCATACGCGCCGTTTAAATACCGCTGAACATAATACGATGAGTCCTCTTGGTATCGTGGGAAATCAGTTTCTAATACGTTGTAGCCAGCTGCTTTCAGGTACTCAACCAGTAGTGCGGTGTGCGTCCCCTTGCCAGTCCCATCGCCACCTTCGATAGCAATAAACTGACCCATACTATTTCATGCCTTCAGGTAGGCCGTCGATAGTAGGCGCAGAGACTCTGGCGTCTTTAAACGCTCGAGGCAACATCATTTCGGGTTTCCAAGTGGCAATCAGTTCGTCAAGATCGTCTGTATGTTGGTACTTCCCGCTCATACCATTTCGACCTTGGGCATAGCCACCTTCTACCTCACCGGTGTGGTGAAAAATGAGCTGGCCGACGCGTTCTCCGACGGGCAGGACGACACTTTCGTGCATATTAAGATTATATATTTCTAAGGTAATGCGGTTGATATACCCAGGGTCAACCCAGCCAGCGTCAAAACACACTGCGACGCCGTTTCTGCCCCAACTGCTGCGGCTTTTAACCTCGCAGGCGCCACCGTGGGTGCGAATACCAATAAACTCGTGTGTGTGGGCTAGGATCCGTTCCCCGGGCTGAAGCACGATGATAGGATGATCGTCTGGAATATTCTCAAACCGATCGTGATCGTTTTTTTCACACCATTCTCTGTGGGTGATAGCTTCCAGTGGTCCCTTGAAATATCGTGCAACGTCACGCTCGTCGAATGGATTGTAAACGCCGCTGGATTCGGCTTGATACTCTTGCTTGTAGAAATAGTGACCGAGCGTAAAATCTAGGCTAGCCTCCGACACGTGCTTGGGATTATATGGCACAGAAACAATAGTGCCATCTTCAATGGCCGCCTGAATCTCTGTGTTGCTGTATACTCCCATAAACTTTGATTATTGTAGCATAACTAGCTTATTTTGATGAGGTGTGTGTGTTGATGTCGTATAGTTTTCGAAGGATTGTTGGCTGCACGTGCGTAGATAGAGTACCCGCGGCTTTCGTATAGTTTGACCAATGTCATGAAATCAGCCGAAACCTTGTCATCGAACTCGTGGACCGCCGCATAGTGATGGATGGGTACTATCATTAGATGGTCGTCGACACTATGTGAATCCCATCGCTCATAGGGAAACTTCGCATGAACAACCAGGCAGTGGTCGGTTTCGTCGATAATCTGCTCGGTCGCATTGTCGCGTAGTCGGCAAAACGGACAGGCATCACCAAGCTCAGCAAGATAAGCTTGATAGTCGCTCTGTATTTGTGTATCTCGTAGTGTCATTGCCGTATAGTACCATGATAAGATACTGACATGAAGTCAATGATTGTAGCTATTGATAAACACAATGCCATAGCGTCGGGTGGAACGATGCCCTGGGGAAGAAGTTTAAAGGATGATTTGAAGTATTTTCGCGATAAAACAAAAAACACCAGTATTATCATGGGTCGAAACACATTCGAAAAAGATTTTGGTTCTAAGCCACTGCCGGACAGAGAAAACATCGTCGTGAGCAGTAAACCCACGGGTGTACTTGGGGTACTCAGCGCAGGCTCACTTAAAGCGGCCTACGCCCTTGCTCGCTACCCTATTTTTGTGATTGGCGGTGGTCAAATCTATGCGTCTGCACTCAATGACATGGACACGTTGTACGTGACTGAAGTTGATGCTGAATTTTCTGGCGCAGATGTATTTTTTCCGGCTATAGATGCCGACCTATGGAAAGAATCGTCGAGAGAACACCACGAGCCTGACGAGCGCAATACCTACGCCTTTGATTTTGTGATGTACGAACGCCGCTAAACTTTACACGGCAATCGGTGCTTTTATTGGCGGGTCGGGGTTATAGTTTTCTAGCTTGATGTCATCGAACGTGAAATCATCAATTGATGTAATATCCGGATTGAGCCATAGTGTTGGTAATGTCTTCGGCGTGCGGCTGAGTTGCTCGGCGACTTGATCTACATGGTTCGCATAGATATGCGTGTCGCCAAGCGTATGCACGAATTCACCTTGTTTCAGTCCAGTTACCTGAGCAATCATTGCAAGGAGTAGCGAGTAACTCGCGACGTTGAATGGAACGCCCAAAAAGATATCTGCACTTCTTTGGTATAGGTGCAGACTGAGCTTTCCGTCTGCGACAAAAAACTGAAAGAACGCGTGACACGGTGGTAAGCCGCCCGTCGACACGATTTCATCGATTTCGGCGACATTCCAGGCATTGACGATGATCCGCCTAGAATCGGGTGAATGTTTTATCATGTCGATGACCTTTTGTATTTGGTCAATATGTCCGCCGTCTTTAGTCGGCCATTTTCTCCATTGAACGCCGTATACAGGGCCAAGGTCGCCCCACTCCACTGCAAACTCGTGGTCAGTCGCTACACGAGCAATAAATTCTTTGATACCGATCTTCCATTCATCGGAGCCAGAGCTGGGTACTAGGAGATTGTTTTTTTCTAAATACGCTTTATAGGGCCATTCGTCCCAAATGTGAACGTTGTTTTGGGCGAGGTATTCGATGTTGCCTGTACCCTGCAAAAACCAAAGCAGTTCATGCAGCACGGAATTGAAATATAATTTCTTCGTTGTCATAGCTGGAAAGCCGTCCGCAAGGTCGTAACGGATTTGGCGACCAAACACATTGCTGGTGCCCGTGCCTGTTCGGTCACTTTTTGCCGAACCATGTTCGCTCACGTCCCTGAGTAAGTCTAAGTATTGTTTCATTTCAACCCTCCTGTTTACTCAATTATGACATAGAGACGTGGGGAGAATTGTTGTGATTTAGTGTCACAAGATTTACAATTAACGCTACCGGTGGGGTGGCGGGCTGATTGAGCCTAGCTGCCTCACCGGCTTTACATGTTCTATTGTTGGACTACACGACGAACGAATAAACTATCGAACGACGTTTTCGGTCTTGATGCCAGGCCCCATAGTGGTGCTAATGCTGGTAGACGTGACGTATGGATTCTTCAGGCTTGAAGGCTTTTGGCTCTGAAGGCTATCGAAGAAACTTTTCGCATTCTCTTCAAGTTTCGCAGCACCAAAGCTTACCTTACCAATGGCTAGGTGGACAATAGCTTGCTTGTCGACACGATACTCTACTTTACCGGCTTTTGCTTCTGTCGTGGCTTTTACTACGTCGGCTGCAACGGTTCCAGCTTTCGGGTTCGGCATGAGACCACGTGGCCCTAGAAGTCGTGCGTAGCGACCAAGTTTTGGCATGTACTGCGGCGTGGCGATTAGTACGTCAAAGTTAAGTTCTTCTTTGTCGAGTTGTTTCAAGAACTCTTCATCACCGACGACATCTGCACCGGCTTTTTTGGCAGCAGCGTGGTCTGCTTCTGGAGCAAAGACGGCAACTTTGATATTTTTACCGGTTCCGTTTGGTAATGAAACAGTGGCACGGATGTTCTGATCTGCTTGACGAGGGTCAACGCCAAGACGTACGTGAATTTCAACTGATGCATCAAATTTGCTCGGGTTAGTTTTAACGGCGAGTTCGAGCGCGTCTGAAAGTGAGTATACCGTCTCTTTTTCGAAGTGTTTCGCTACAGCTTGGTAGTTTTTACCACGACGTTCGATAAGTGGTCGAGTAACTGGCTTTGGGCCTTTTTTCACATGGACTTCTTCACCGTTTTCATCGACTTGGGTCGTATCGCCAGCTTCTTTACGAGCTTCTTTTTCGGCTTTTTCCTCAGCTTCTTTGAGTGCTTTTTCGCTGCGCTTACCAGCTTTAGCTGGAGCGTCTTTTTTAACTTCGTGCTTTTCAGCAGTCGCAATCGCCTCTTCAATCTGAGCGATAGTATTTTTGTCTGTTACTTCGAGCTTTAGCTCTGCTGCTTTTTCAAGTAAATCGGCTTTCTTCGCCATAATGATTAACCCTTTCTGTGGTACAGGCGACGTACGTCTCCCAACATTGATAATTGTCTGTCAACTATACCAGATGACGGCCGTGTTGTCCATGAATAGTTTGCCAACAGATTCAGATGTATGAGGTATAATGAAACCATATGACAAAGTACTCGTTCGTTACGGTGTCAAACCGACTGCCCATTAGCGTTACAAAAAAAGACGGTAAATTAATCTATAACGTGAGCAATGGTGGGCTGGCGACAGCTATGTCGTCACTCGACTTGTACGATGCTGTGTGGGTCGGATGGTGCGGCGCCCCCAGTGATGATTTAACGGCGAAAGACAAAGCCGAAATAAAACAAATGTTTGCCAAACACGGTGCGGCACCTGTCTTTTTGACAGCTGAGCAAGTAGAGATGTACTACGAGGGCTATTCTAATGACACATTGTGGCCGTTGTTTCACTATTTTCAGTCATTAGCAAAATATAACGGTAAATATTGGCAAGCCTATGAAGAGGTTAATAAAATTTTCATGCGAGTTATCAAACAAGTTGCTGAACCATCGGCGAAAATATGGGTGCACGACTATCATTTGATGCTCATTCCATCGATGGTCCGACGTGAATTACCTCAGTCTGTCATCGGATTTTTCTTGCACATCCCGTTCCCGTCGTTCGAAATTTTCCGGTTGCTTCCCGAACGTAAAGAAATTATAGAAGGCTTATTAGGTGCCGATATCGTCGGGTTCCATGTCTATGACTATGGAAAACATTTCTCCGACAGTTGCGAGCGTTTAGTTGGCCTTCGCGATGATAACGGCCAGATGGAATACGAAGGACGAATTATTCGAGTAGCCAGTTACCCAATTGGTATAGATTACGATAAATTTGCAAAGCAGGCGCATAGTATCGAGTCTAAAAGACTACAAAAAGATTTAAAAGCAAAATTCAAAAATCGAAAGCTTATATTGTCTGTCGACCGATTAGATTACTCAAAAGGAATACCAGAACGTCTCGAAGCGTTTCGGCAGCTACTCGAAGATAGCCCGCAGTATATTGGCGAAGTAGAGCTGATGATGATTGCCATGCCTTCTCGGACTGAAGTGGAAACGTACCAAAAACTGCGTGACCAGATTGAGCAAACAGTTAGCCGAATTAATGGCACGTACGGTACTGCGCACTGGGCGCCTATTTCGTACCAGTTCCAAAATCGACCGTTCGACGAACTCGTCGCGCTATACGACCTTGCCGATATTATGCTCGTCACACCACTTCGTGATGGCATGAACCTTGTTGCGAAAGAATATATCGCTAGTAAGCAGCGGCATAGCGGCGTCTTGGTACTGAGTGAGATGACCGGTGCGATAGATGAAATGCCAGAAGCGATATCCGTCAACCCGAACAGCGCACGATCGATCACGACAGCACTCAACGATGCGCTACAAATGCCGCGTAAAGAGCAAATGAAACGCATAAAAACCATGCAAGACCGGCTGAAAACGTACGACGTGAAGGCATGGGGAAAAAGTTTTATCGACGACATGTATCTAGCTGAAGCTGGCGGCAACCGGCCTGCTGATATGCGGCTTGGTGCCGAACAGCACCAAAGCTTGGTCAATGATTTTACTAAGTCGACACGTAAGCTACTCATTCTCGATTACGATGGAACGCTAAAACCATTTCATGCAAGTCCCACCATTATTGCTGGCTTCCCGTCACTACGCGTGCGCAGACTGCTCAAAAAGCTGTCACTCGATGAGTCGGTCACTATTGCGATCGTCAGTGGCCGCCCACGAAAAACGCTACAGATATGGTTCCGTGGTATACGGGTAGAAATTGCCGCTGAACACGGTGCATGGACTCGCTATGATGGACACTGGCGCAAGATCGAAAACACGTTCAGAAAAGTTAAAAAGCCTATACGCGACATTATGAATCAATACGTGTCGAGAACCGCTGGCTCGCACATGGAAGAAAAAGATTACTCGTTAGTATGGCACTACCGAAACGTCGAGCACGGGCTCGCATACTCTCGTGCATCGAAGCTCGTGCACGAACTCTCTGAGATATTACCTGGTGATGAAATCGACGTCCACGAGGGTGACAAAATCATCGAAGTAAAGCCCAGTGTGGTCAACAAAGGTCGCGTTGTTGAAGAGCTCCTGCGTGCTCATGACCCCGATTTCATACTCTGCGCCGGAGACGATTATACCGACGAAGATATGTTTGAGGCTCTTGGTAGCAACGGTTATACATTTAAGATTGGTGAAGGTAAAACAAAAGCTAAGTTCCGTTTTGATACAATGTCAGAGATTGTTGACTTACTTGAACATTTGTCCACCGAGAAAGATTAGCATAGTTTTTTAAAGAAACAACACCGGACTTGCCGGTGTTGTTTCTTTAATGAGAGGTGCTAGTTTATCTAACCTTCGACTTCAACGCCCATTGATCGAGCTGATCCAGCAATAATTTTTACTGCTCCGTCCATATCGATAGCGTTCAAGTGCTCCATTTTAGCTGTAGCGATTTCCTCAAGCTGCGCACGAGTGATTTTGCCAACTTTTTCTGAGTGTGGTTTGCCACTTCCCTTTTTGATGCCAACTTTTTCACGAATCGCGTCATCGACTGGTTGTCCGAGGGATTTCCAGGTAAAGGTGCGGTCTTCGTATACCTGAAGGTGGACAATGACGTCCTTGCCCATGTCGCCTTTTGTTGCGTCATTGAAAGGATTGATGAAATCCATCATGTTGAGTCCCCACTGACCGAGTGTCGAACCGACTGGAGGCCCAGCGGTTGCACGCCCAGCAGGAATGCGTAGTTTTAGATTTCCGATAATTTTCTTTGCCATGATTGTTCTCTTTAATTTCCTTTTAGATTACTGCAATTAGTTGAAGCATTTTGCAGTGCGTAACCGTTAAACTATACATAAAATCGCTCATTTTGTCTAGTCTTACTCTTGGACTCCGCCGACGAATCGTCCCATGAATTCTGCATGTTCTTTAGGTGTTGCGGTGCCGTTTATGATTTTGTCAGTCATTGTCTCTAGCATTGCTGAGGCGAAAGTCGCGGTTGCGATTCTCTCTTGGGACGGGGATGTATCAGGGGCTGTAAACGGATAATCTCCGCTTATGCCTACGCTTGACAATCTCTCGTCGCCGTATTTTTAGTATATTGTCATATTAAACCTTTGTCACCTGCAACGCATCAAGCTCTACCGGTGTATCGCGTCCGAACATGCTGACCATAACTTTAATTTTACCCTTTACTGCATCGATTTCAGACACTGAGCCATCAAAGCCTTTGAATGGGCCGTCAGTAATTGAGACGACTTCACCTTCAGAAAGGTCGATCTGGTGCTTTGGATCTTCAACACCCATGCGTTTCTTGATCTTTGAAATTTCAGCAGTTGATACTGGTGTTGGTTCGTCGCCCGAGCCGACAAATCCAGTGACTCCAGGTGTGTTTCGAACGATAAACCATGTTTCTTCGGTAAGCTTCATCTCAACAAGCACGTAGCCCTGGAAAATTTTTGCTTCGATAACTTTGCGTTTACCATTTTTGATCTGGATCTGCTTTTCTTTTGGTACCATGACATCAAAAATCTTGTCGGCCATATCGACGGCGTTGATGCGTTGGCGAATGCTGTCACCAACTTTCTCTTCGTATCCACTGTAGGTATGAATGGCGTACCATTGACGGGATGAATCGTAGCGATGTGTGCTCATATTATTTCTTATCTCCTTATTTCAATATCAATTCAAATATGTAACTAAATACCAAATCTAGCAGCATGATAAACAGTACAAAGAAGGCTGTAAACATGATAACTGCGCCGGTAAGGCTCCAGGTTGCTCGACGATTAGGCCAACGTACTTGTCGTAGCTCATACCATGCGCCGGTGAAGTAGCCGGTAACCGAGCCAAGTACACCGCCATTTTTTGGCTCAGCCTGCGTGCGTTTTGCGCTGCCTGTATCTGTTGCTTTAGCCGCAGCACCTTTTTTTACGGTCTTTGGCGTAGATTTTTTTGACGTGGAAGCATCGCTCGCTGATATACGGGTCACTTGCTTGTCTGAGTCCTGTTGTTTTTTAACCACGTGATAGTTCTCCTCAGTCTATACAATCTAAAAGAGTCTACTAAAGTTTCTTTAGCAGACTGTCAATAGTAACTATATAGAATGAAACCTTTTTAGTCAACGTGTATCGCAGGGTTGACTACTGGGAACGTGCAGTTGAAGCCTCGTCCGATTGTGGTAATGCAAAACTGAAGGTTGAGCCATGATTAAGCCGACTTTTAACGGCAATTGTTGTATTCATTTTTCTTGCAAGTTTTTGGGCGACGTACAGTCCGAGGCCAGTACCGCCAGTTTCTCTCGTTCGATAATCTTCAGATCGATAAAATTTCTGAAACACTTTCTGCTGGTCTTTTTTTGAAATACCAATGCCCGTGTCGCTAACAGCGAATGTGATGATGCCACCGTGCGCCGTAACCGATAGGTCAATCTGTCCTGTTTTCGTGTATTTGATTGAGTTGGTAATGAAATTTTGCAGTAGCTCGTGTAAATAGAGTCGGCTGACTTGCACAGTTCCGACATTTCCATGCACGTTGAGATTGAACGTAAGGTCTTTCTTGGCCGCGACTGGTTCATAATCATCGAGCAAGCTTTTAGCTATAGCCGTGACATCGATTGTTTCGATTTCGTCTCCAACGCCACGCTCTGCCCGCGAGAGTGTGCTGAGATCGTTGACCATCTTTGATAGGAAGATAACTTGCTCGTGTGCCATCTCGAGCGTTTTTTCTATGACGGCTTTCTTGCTGCCTGGGCGCGTGAAGATGATACGAGCATTATCTATCGCGCCTTCGGTGATAGCTATTGGTGTGCGAAGTTCATGGCTGACGACACTAATAAATTCGTCACGTTCTTCTTCGAGACTTTTAGCTTTGGTAATATCGCGAAATATAATGACGTAGCCGTCGTTCTTGGCCAAATTTCGCACCGAATCGTAGCTGCTACGGATAGGAGAGAACGTTAATTCAAGTCGGATGCGTTCGTCCCCGGCGGTTATATAATAATCCTCATCGGTTGTGATCGATTTGCTTTTTCGAAGAATCGGTAAAAATTTTACTAGCTCACCTTCTTCATTCTCTAGCTTGATAATACTGTCTATACTTTTGTTATGAATTGTTTCATTTGTATCGAGGAGGTTCAGTGTAGCGGCATTGTATGTTTCGATTTTGCCATTTGTGTCGAGACTAACGACGGCATCGACAATATTGTTAACGATTGTTAAGAGGCGCTCTCTCTCTAGTCTTTCGGTTTTTTTGCTATTTGTTAGCTCAATATCGTCACGCTCTTGTACTTTAAAAAACTGCACAAACACAGCAATGACAATAAAGATCGAAAGTGCTGTAATTGCATTGTTAATTAAGATGGCATCGACTGATGGATGAAGTACGGCGTCTGCCAGTGCCACCAGCCACAGGGCAGCGAGGTTGAGCCATACGCCGCGAATCGAAAAATCCATATAGGTTACTGCCGAGAGGACACCCCAGCAGAATATGAACGGAAAAGAGGCAAAGCCAGTGACAAATACTATTGATACGATTGCCAGCAAGTGGTAGCCAAATGTGCGTATGAGTGCATTGCGACGAGATGTGCCATAAAACAGGAACTGCAATACACCTGCCGCACACCACGCGAGTGCAATAACAACACTGAGCGATGTGCTGATTTGATACGTCGCATCAGGTAAGGTTTGATCGATGGTAAAGAGTATGTACACCGAAATTAAGCTTGAAATCAGTAGCCCGGCCCACCGAGTAATTTGCTGCACGACCGTGCTTGAAGAGATCCCACCCTGTTTCATAACCTTCATTATAGCAGGTTATATGGCTGGTGATTCGTGTTTTAGTAGCTTTCGATGCTTTGCAAAATTCGGGTCTACACTTTCAAGCATCTGCCAAAAACGTTGGCTATGATTCATCTCGATTGTATGCGATAGCTCATGGAGTAGTACGTAGTCAATCAGCTCAAAGTCTAGTTTCATCAATGCAATGTTTAAGCTAATCGTCCCGTTGGAACTGCAACTGCCCCATCGACTACTTGCGTGGGAAAATCGTACTCGTTCGTACTGTACGTTGTGTTTGTTAGCTAAGTACGCCAACCGTTTGGGCAAATACGCTTTGGCTTCTTTTCTGAGTGCTTTAATCACGACATTTCGTATTGCCGTCTGTACGGATGTATCGTCGAGCTCGTCGTTTTGCGATAAGGAGACATCGATGATTTGACCAACTATTTTTACGGTAGTTGTTGTAGTGTGTCGCACATGAATCGAGTGACTCTTCCCTATTTGCATACCGTCATGAAACAAATCTACGGCACTGGCAGTCAGTAGCGTGCGGATGTCTGCACGTGAGTTCGAAATAAAGCGTTTGGCGATGAACAGCGGGGTCATATAGGGCAAGCTGACACGAAGCTGTCCATTCGGCGCTACGCTGACGCGCATCGACCTGCTCATCTTCGACTTGCGTACGGTTATCTGTCCGAATTCGTCATCGGTGAAGCTAGCCACGACCGCTACTGAATCGTTATGCTGCCAGCGCGTTTGGTCCGCTGGTTCAATACAGATGGTTCACTATGTGTGGCACGAGGTGCTGACAACTTTTGAAGCACTGTTTTAGCTTGACTGGCATAGGTGTGTTTTCCGCTGATAACCGTTGGCTGTTCTTTCTCATGCGGGGCGCTAAATTTTTTTGTTACCTCATCGAAGTCGACGTCTTTTTTCATCGCGCGTCGCTTGGCAGTTGTATTATCTGTCTGTACCCAGACGAGTAGTGGAACGTAGCCGGCATCGCGGACTATTTTGCATAGTTCAGTCCGATTTTGGCGGGTTGCAGTGTTTACTTCAATCAGCACGGAGTGCTTTGTCTTTAGTAGTTCATCAAGTTGCGATTTAGCAATCTGTGCGGCCGCTTCTATGTTGCGGGCTAATGGTATGAGTGTATCGAGGTTAATGAACGGTGCATTGAAAGTGGCCGAAAACTTGTTAGCAAAATGAGTTTTGCCGCTTCCCGGAATCCCTACCATGATTATTGCGTGTGGTTGCGCCAGACTGAGTGCTTTCATATAGACAATTATAGCAAATTGTTATGCATGTGGGTAAAAATTACGCCTTGCTGTCTTGACCGAGGGAGAGCAAGGTCGTTATGAGCTCTTCACGGGACAAGTGGTTGATATTAACTTTGCTGTGAAGCGCTATCATATAGCCTTGAATGATCTCTTTGAGATACTTGGCATCTTTTCTCAGGAAACAATCTATCTCGTAATGGTCTGTAGAGTTCATTACCCGACTGGATACAGTGATAGAGCCAAAGAACGGACCGATGTTGGATGATACATTTAAAATATCTTCAATGCGGATAGATATTGTTTCTGCTGACCAAAAGAAATTTCTTTTGATGATAGTTAGTTTTGACCTATCGAGTAATACAGAGTCTGGGAAGATATTACTCGGTAGGATTATTGTCTGGGCAGAGGCGAGGACTTCGTGCGACCTCAGCACAATATTGCGAATTTTTTCATTTTCATTGTCGTTGACAGATCGTTTTCGTGTGATTGCCGTCGTAGGGTCTAGCTTCGATACGTCTGCTTTAAGAAATTCTTTGGTTACGTCGTAGGCGCTGGTTGCAAAATGTCCCATTTTTTGGCTTTGACGCATAAGAAGTTGATACGGACTTGTGCGGCCCAACCCTGGCTCATCCACCGAACTGTTGGTTGGTTGACGTGACTCTTGCTCGTCCATTGCAAACCTCCGTTACTCCCTCCAGTATAGCACGTTGTATAAAACACGTATAGCAACCTACGGCTTGCTAGCGTTATACAACGACGCGGTCATCGATTTAGTGATACAATATTGGCATACGTAACTAAACATAAATATGAAAACGAACTATACACGAATGCTTAAGCACAGTTCCATCCTTCTGGTCGTACTCGGCATCATTGCTGCGGCGACCCTAGCCGTTACTCAGTCCGATGATCCATCCTATGCCTCCATGGACGTGCGACAGTTTCTTGCGGCATTCGTTCCGGGATCACTGCATGAATCTGAACCGAACGGGGTACCAAAAAACTACGATTGGAGCGCCAAGTCTACTTTGAAGCGACCCGAGGCACCAGACAAGCAAACGACCTATCTGAATTTTTGGGGACAAATATATTTTGACGAAACTAATAGTAAGCCGACGAACACACGCGTTGCAGTGGCAAACTGCAGCGTATGGGGCTTGCAGAAGAACAGTAATACGTGGACATCGATTATGGTCAACAATCCGACTGCATTAAGCGGCGGCGCCTGGGCAGAAGATTTCCAAACCAAGCCACCGAAAGGACAGTTCTATGACCAACGACTTGAAGCAGATGGCAGCCAGTCATTCGATATGTTCCCCGGCTATACGGCCCATTATTTTCCAAAATATCCGAACGACTTAGTAAATGTCGGCTACGACTATTCTGAATTCGTCACTGGGTGCTCTACTCGCCTAGTCAAAGAAAGTAACGCAGCGCCAGACGATCGAAATGATGCAGGGTACCTACTGAGCGTCGGCAACGATTGGCGTCGATCGGATTATCAATGCGAGCAAAACGCAAACGGCGTGAGTATTTGTGGTGGGATTGGTGTCGGTAAATTCGTTAGGATTACCAACGATTGGCGACGTGTCATGTATAGCACGTTGTCAGACAGCGACTTAGCCTCAAAACCGCTACCACCGGCACATATACTTATCAATCCTGATGGGTCATTCGGTGACTCGGAGGTAGTGACGTATACGCCAACAAGTAGCACCGACACGCCGCCTACTGCACCGACTAAACAGCCAGCAACCGAGAAAACAGATAATCGTGCTAGTACTCAATCGCCGCTACAGCCATTAGAAAATGATACTGAAACCGTTGGTGTACCAACTAACGAAAACGAGACTATTGAGCCAGTCGGAGTCGAGTCTGAAGATAGAAAACAGTTGAGTATCGATACTAATAGGGCTGAACAAAAGCAAGAGACGGTGATCGGCGCTATCATGCCGCAAAAATCGTCTGCTGCGTGGTGGCTACTCGGCACGACGTCGGTAGCAGCGACCACAGGGCTGGTTGTACACTTCAGAACAGAGATTCGTGCTTTCTTCCGGCGCACATCGTGAGCAGATGCCCATTAATTGATGCACGTATGTGTAATGGGATGTATCGTATAATAGAGCGATAGTCATGAACAAAACCAATAGGAGTAAGTTGAAGAAAATTGCTCGCAAATATTACGATGAGCTCGACGGTATTTTTACCGACAAAGAGGCGTGGTTTTTATTTCGCACTGTCGCATTTTTAGAAACCTTTGGGTGGCTGTGTCTGCTATTTGGTATATATGCGACCAGTAACGATTGGCTCTACGGCGACTCGTATGTCGCAGTGGGCGGAACGATTCATGGCTTACTATTCTTGGCGTATAACTTTATAGTCATCTTCGCGCACCGGTCGCTCGGCTGGAGTATCAAGAAATTCATCGTTGCGTTAGCAGTGAGTAATGTGCCATTTGGTGCGCTAGTGTTCGAGCAATACGTGGCTCGTGGGCGTTTACGTAAAAATTAGTACGATCGGCTAGTAACCGCCAAAACTATCGATTCGGATGTCTTGAACACGCACGCCCATATCGATCAGTAGGTGCTCATTGCTGTCTACCATTCCCGGTGGGCCAGAAATATAGAAGTTTTGAAGCGGATTTTTTATATACGATTTGATGAGTCGCTCTCGCTTTTTCCTGTTGATCTCTTTCGTGCAAATATACATGATTGAAAGATGCGGCAGATGCTTTTGCCACATATCGAACTCGTCCTTAAACAGAAAATCCTCGGATTGATTTAGATAGATGAGCGTTACTTCATTGGTGTCGGCGTTGTCGTACATCTCTTTTATCATGCTTCGAAATGGTGTTATCCCTACCCCACCGGCAATCAGTACGCTGGATCGATGTTTATTAAGCTGAAAATCGTAGCTATTACCGAACTGAGTGATAAAAAGCTGATCGTTCGCTGCGACAGATTGCAGTGCTTGTTTGAATTCACTTATGCCGTGGCGGAATGTAATTCGCAGGTCACTCTCGGTTGGTGACGATGAAAGTGAATATGTGATACCACCTTTGAGCTGTCGATTCTTAAATAGAATATCGATCCAGTCGCCTGTTTCGAACACAAAATGAGGCGGCCGCTTGAAGTAGACACTCCAATGTCCATTTACCTCGGATTTTAGCTCGATAACACTGAGTGGGATTAACTGATTTTTTGTAACGGTCATTGATTGATAGTACCAGATTGCTACACAATGGCGCGCAACGCACCCGCGACGAATCCTAACCCAACAATGATAGCTAGTAGCCGTAGCACCCGTTCAAATCGTGTCGTTGCAGGTATCAGCCCGACCAGCTTCTGGATGAGGTGTATTTACCGATAAAAAGACTACTGCTGCAAGCAGCACTCCCATAACTATTATAACTTCAAGAATTGACATGTAATCATTATCCCCTAGTAGCAGTGATAGCGTCAATTTTTGAGTAAACTTATGCTGTATACGCACTGCTATAGACTAAGCGTCTATTTGGCGGTGGTACGTGAAATGCTAACGTTGTACCCAATACAGTCGTTCGCTACGCCGGGGACTATGACTGGTTAGCGAAGCACTATCTGGCTCGCTTTGTTCCCCAATCGTCGCTCAATTCAACATAATTTTAAATATATAAAAATAACGACCCGATGGTCATCTTTTATATATGGCAGGGGTACGTGGAATCGAACCACGATCCTGGGTTTTGGAGACCCATGTACTAGCCGTTGTACGATACCCCTACGCATAGAAGATTGTACCAAATCTAGAGGTGTTGCGCTACCTACGAATCTTTCGACACGCGAATCGCACGTCGGAAACGTTTACTCGTTTCTGGATCGTCGAATATAACAATTGGGTCTTCGGTGATTATGGTATTTTTAGACGACGTTTTTCCATTCTTTTTCATGAGAGCGCTCACGAAATGCTGCTCTATCAGCCATTCTCGCCCTGGAATGGTTTTGCCATCGACCGAAATAAGCCATAGATCCTCGCCCCATTTATCGATTTTTCGGAGCTTCATCGGCTGTGCAAGCATCAGTGGGCCGACAGGAAGTTTAGATAGTACTGATTTTACTAGTTTTTCACCTTCTGCTTTGTCGTTCACAAATATATTGACTGTCATGCTGCGAACGCCGTTCGGCAACACGTGCACAGCAGCAATCTGTTGGTTGTGTATCCACACTACTTCGCCACTGAGGCGACGGACTTTTGTAGACCGCAGCGTCATGCGCTCAACCACGCCAGACATGTCCCAGAATGGTTCTATTTTTACATGGTCCCCTACTTTAAACCATTGCTCGGCAATCATCGTTGCGCCGGCCGTAATATCGCGCAAAATAGTCCCAACGGTTTGGCCACCAATCACAATGAAGGCGGCACTGGCACCAATTGCTGCTGCGCCACTTCCCCCAAGTTGCTCACTGCCCTCAGGGCTTAAGAGTCGCCAGGCGATGTAGCTGACGATGATGACAATCAGGGCGCGGACGGCCGCGACAGTTACACCAAGGTATGTCTCAACTTGGCGTAGTTTTATCGACTTTAGCGTGTTCGACTCGTTGTCTGAGCGTACAGCGACCTTTTGAGCGATAATAATGATGATATTGGCGACGATCTTACTGAGCCAAAATGCAATAACGATCGAAAGGAATAAGATGATCACCGAGCGGAGCGGATTTGGCTGCAAAAAAAAATCGGTCAGCGCCCAGGAGCTGATTTCGTCGACGATTGGCTTAACTTGATTGTCGTTCATAGCAACGACTATAGTAGCGCACATATACGAAAAAAACTATAGGTTTTTTATCTGTTGCCAAAGCGTAAGCAGCACCCTATAATAACCAGCATAAACATAGAAAAGGAGTGGGCGAATAATGTAACCGCATTGTTCGTGGGGAGACAGATGAATATACTAATGCTTGGCTGGGAGTTGCCACCTCACAACAGTGGTGGTCTAGGAGTCGCCTGCTATCACATGTCGAAAGCATTAGCCCTACAAGGCTCTACGATAGACTTTGTCGTGCCCTACGCGGCCTCGCACCCCGAGATACAATTTATGAACGTCCACTCTGCCACCAACTTGTCGCCGCTGCATCAATATGGCTTTGGTGCGTACGATTCGTATGATACAAAAACTCAGTCTCAAACCAGTATGATTGGGCAAGATCTTCGGTCTATTCAGGCGTCGTACACTGATTACGTCAAAACTTCGGTAGCCAGTAAGCCAGATGATCACTACGACGCCATTCACGCTCACGATTGGCTGACAATGGAAGCGGGTATGATTGCCAAGCAAATAACGGGTGCTCCGCTGGTCGTGCATGTACATGCCACAGAATTCGATAGAGCCGGCAGTTCATTTGGTAACCCGTTGGTGCATGAAATCGAAGAACAAGGGCTGCTAATGGCAGATCGAATCATTGCGGTCAGCCAGATTACAAAAAATATTATTGTGCACCGCTATGGTATCCCGGCTGAAGACGTCGAGGTGGTACATAATGCTATCGATACCGAAGAACTCGATGGCCATGTCTACGATGAAGCGACGTTTAAATATTTAGAAAGTCTGCGCGACGATGGCTATACGATAGTCGCAACCATCACCCGCTTTACCGTCCAAAAAGGCTTGCAGCACTTTATGCGCGCTGCTGCACGAGCTTGTGAAAAATATGACAGACTCGTCTTTTTGCTCGCTGGCGACGGCGAGCAACGCGACGAGCTGTTGAGACTGAGTGCCGACCTAGGTATTGCCGACAAAGTATTCTTTACCGGATTTGTTCGCGGTAAACAGTGGCGCGATGCCTTCACGGTTGCCGATATCTTTGTGATGAGCTCTGTCAGCGAGCCATTTGGTTTGACGGCGCTCGAAGCGGCCTACCACGATAATGCCTTAATTATTACCAAGCAGTCTGGCGCTGGAGAAGTACTGAACAACGTACTACGCTATGACTTTTGGGATACCGATAGACTGGCTGATCAGCTGGTCTCCCTTGCGAATTCGAAACCATTGATGGATACGCTGAAAGAAAACGCCGCAAAAGAGTACCGTCACATCTCATGGCACGTTGTTGCTACGAAGTGCCTAGACTTATACACATCGGTATCTCGTAGGGTCGCTGCATGAGTACAGCTACACAAGCGGTTGTCCTGTACCTTCACGTTCACCAGCCGTTGCGAATAAAACCGTACAGTGTGTTTGATATTGCGAACGATCATACCTACTTTGACAGTCACGAATCAGACATGGACAACAAGGCTATTATGGAAAAAGTTGCCGAGAAATCGTATCGACCGATGAATGCCCTGCTTGAGAAAATGCTGCATACACATCCGAACTTTAAACTATCGCTCAGCATCACCGGCACATTCCTTGAACAAGCCGAACGCTGGGCACCGGACGTCGTCGATAGCTTTAAACGACTGGTCGATACAGGGAAGGTTGAAATCGTTGCCGAAACGTATCATCATAGCTTGGCGTTCTTTTTCAGCAAGAAAGAATTCGAAGCTCAAGTGCGCCAACATCAGCAAAAGATCCAAGACGTATTCGGCGTCACGCCGCGAGTCTTCCGTAACACTGAGCTTGCGTACAACGATGAGCTAGCCCAGTGGGCAGACGAAGCTGGCTATAAAGCAATTTTGGCCGAAGGCTGGGAGCCAGTACTTGGATGGAGAAGCCCGCACTACGTCTATCAACCACCAAATACAAAACATATCAAATTACTGATGAAAAACTATAAACTCAGTGATGATGTTGCGTTTCGTTTTAGTAACAAGGCGTGGGCAGAGTTCCCCCTTCACGCACAAACCTATACCGACTGGATTAGCCGCGCTCTCGACGGCGGCCCGCTCATGAATTTGTTTATGGATTATGAAACGTTTGGTGAGCATCAATGGTCGGATACCGGTATCTTTGAATTTTACGAAGATTTTATCGGCAAGTGGCTCGCTGATGAAAACCATACGTTTTATACGGTGAGCGAAGCTGCCGATAGTGCGGAACCGTCAGATGTGGTTAGCAGCCCCGACATACTCACTTGGGCAGATGCCGAACGTGACTTGACGGCATGGACGGGTAATTCGATGCAGCAAGAGGCACTGCGGCACTTGTATGCTTTAGAAAACAGTATTATACACTCTGGTGATGATGCGTTGATAGCCGATTGGCGAACACTCCAGACATCCGACCACGCTTATTATATGTGTACAAAATGGTTTTCAGATGGCGATGTGCACGCCTATTTTAGCCCGTACGATTCACCATACGACGCGTTCTTGTACTTCATGAACGCTGTCCGAGACTTACGCTATCGCTCTATGCCAAGCAGCCAGATAGGAGAAACTCATGGCTAGACCAATTACGTTATCGAACGGTGAACTTCATGTGGGAATCAACAAATATGGCATGGTACATGACTTTTATTACCCGCATGTGGGATTTGAAAATCATTCAGCTGGCAAGAACTTACGGCATAAAGTTGGCGTATGGATCGACGGCGTATGTAGCTGGATTGATGATGGGCATTGGGAGTTTCTATTTCGAACGTCACCGGCAGCACTGATTGGCCATACTCGAGCAAAAAACGCTGGCCTAGGCATCATTTTGGAATTCGATGACTTTGTAGACGCTGAAACAAATTTATTTCTTCGCAACGTCCATGTTGTGAATACGCGCAGTGAGACCAGAGAGATTCGTTTGTTCATGCACCAGGCCTTTGTTATTGGTGACAGCCGTAGCAATACCGATACGGCGCAGCACCTACCCGATAGCCAGGCCATTGTTCACTATCGTGGCAACCGCGTGTTTGTCATTGGTGGACGCGACGAAGACGGCAACGGGTTCGATCAGCGAAGCATCGGACTGTTTGGTATCGAAGGCAAAGAAGGCACCTACAAAGATGCCGAGGACGGTGAACTATCAAATGGGTCGGTTGAACACGGCCGAGTCGACTCGACGATTCGTTTTGTCGTCACGCTACAGCCGCAAAGCTCGAAACGTGTCCATTACTGGATCGCTGCGGGGAAAAGACTCCGCGAAGCGATTGATTTGCACAAGACAATGCACGACAATGCTCATAGTTTTAACGCGCGACAGCAAGCAACCACGAAATGGTGGAACGAATGGCTAAGCCCTGTGTTATCGGCGGCTAACGCGCTCCCATATGTACGAAAGCAGCTATTCATAAAAAGTGCCATGGTACTAAAATCGCATATTGATAAAAATGGCGCTATTATTGCCAGTACCGATACCACCATGCTCAACTATGCACGTGATGCCTATGGCTACTGTTGGCCGCGTGATGGCGCCTATGCCCTCTGGCCATTAATCCGACTCGGCTATACTAAAGAACCCCTCAACTTCTTTCTCTTTATGCTAGGATCATTACACTCTAGCGGGTATCTGATGCATAAATACCGTGCCGATGGTGCACTCGGATCGAGCTGGCACCCCTATCAGCATGGATCGATTGTGGCTCCGCCTATTCAAGAAGATGAGACGGCGTCGACGTTGTTTATGTACGCACAGTTTCATGCGATGAGCCCAGAGGCTTCTGTGCTGCCACAGTTTTATGAGCCATTTGTAAAACCAATGGCGGACTTTTTAGCGAGCTATGTCGATGACAGTACAGGCCTTCCCCGCCCTACGTATGACTTATGGGAAGAAAAGTTTCTCACCAGTACCTACACGACTGCAGTCACGCACGCCGCGCTGCTTGCTGCAGTTGATCTTGCTGATGAAATGAATGACGCCGATAGTGCAGTACGGTGGCGCAATGTTGCCGGTGATATCGGCGAAGCGGCAAAGAAGCATCTATACAAAGCGGCCGAAAACAAAGCAGTTAAAGGTATTCTAGCTGTTGATGGAAACGTGGACATCGATGAAACTGTCGATGCATCAAGTTTTTACGGGTTGTTTATGTACGGTCTATTTACGGCGAACAGCGATGAATTGCACGGTATATTCGATACAACTATTGCTGCACTGCGACCCCCGAACGCAGACATGGGATTAGCGCGCTATGAAAACGACGGATATCAGCGGCAATCTCACGACGGCGCGCCAAACCCATGGATAATTTCTTCCTTATGGGAAGCACAGTATTGTGTCGAAGTAGGACAAACCGCACGTTCCGAAGAGATTTTGCAGTGGGTTGAATCACTCGCTTCGGAGTCTGGTATGTTTTCTGAACAAATTCATCCGCATACATTCGAGCCAATTTCTGTTGAGCCTCTAATATGGAGCCACGCTGAGTATATGGCGACTATTCTCGATTCTATTAGTGGAGATGTATCGTGAAATCCCATATCACTCGAACACTACAAAAAATGACGCCGTCGAAACTGCTCGAAAAACGAAAAGATAAATCGTTGGTTGTCGCATTTGGTGAACAGTTTGGTTTGGTGTACTTTGGTTTTGTATCGCAGCAAGACGACGAGCATAAACTTGTACGAGGCCTAACATTATCGAACCAACATAGCGACGCTCACTATTGTATCGGTACCTACGATAACTATGACGTTGCCTTTGTCGAACGTCGGGATACGATTGCTAATACTACTAGCAAACATAAAACTGCTCATCGTTGGCATATTATGGCTTTTGACCTACACACGAGCATCGAGCTGCCACACGTCTTTGTCGGTCGTCATTCGCACAGTGAGTCGTTCTATACGCAGCTCTTCACAAAGTATTCAAGTTTGCGTTCACTCCATCTTGGCAACCTCGGTACATACAAAGCCGATTTTCTTGCTGAGTACAGAGTATACGGTCAGCCGGCAAAAGTTATTGAAATAGAATCATTACTGTCGCCAATTGCCACCGAAATGCTCTCGAAGCACTTTGGCACCTTGGCGATAGAGATTGAGGACGGAACGCTATACGTGTATTCAGAAAAACCCCGCTTATCATTGCCACTTCTAGAAGCAATGATAAAAAACGGAGTTTGGATGGCGCGTCACATCGATAGTAACGCGCAAATGTTGCAAGAAGTGAATTAGCCTTTTCGAGCTTTTACTTCGTTTCGACCGAGGTTTTTCTTGGTCTCAACATACAATGCGTGTTTACGTGCAATTGGGTCGTACTTTTTAAGCTCCAATTTATCTGGAGTGTTCATTGTATTCTTCTTTGTGTAGTACGTACGGTGATTGCTCAATGAGCTCACAAGTCCTACTAGTTTTCGCTTTGTGCCTTTTTTTGCCATAATTCTCTCTTAGATTTATTGTTTCAACTCGAACTATCTTATCAGTTACCACAAAATATTGCAAGAATGAGGGACTATGTTGAAATCCAGAAACGCTTCTTGGCAGGCCCGTTCCCACCGTCAAATATATTTTCGAACACTCCGCCATTGGCGACGGCTGTTTTTTCTGAGCCAACGTTGTCGACGTCGCAGGTTACCAAGATGTTTTTGATGCCTAATAACCGCGCTTCGACAAGACACAGACGTAACATTTGGGTGGCATAGCCCTTACGTCGTTCGGAGGGTCGAACACTGTAGCCAATATGCCCACCTTCGTTTAAAAGATATTCATTCAGTGAGTGCCTCAGCTGTATGAACCCGACAACTCTACCCGCAGTGTTAACAGCGATATATTGGGAGGCAGGTACTTTGCCTACAGGAACTCGCTCGTTCTGCTCAAGGTCGTTTCTAGCATCAACCCATTCAGTGTAACTGTCATATAACTCTACACCACCAGCGCCTGGGACATGGTTAGTTTTGTCGTGCGTTAGCGTCTCGTCTACGAAAGCTTCTACATCGGCTTTATTTGACAGTGACGGTTTGACTAATCGTATATTCATAGTATATGGAGCCACGACCGGGAATCGAACCCGAGACCTCATCCTTACCATGGATGCGCTCTACCAGCTGAGCTATCGCGGCACTGCTAGTAATTGTAGCAAACCCTTGAGGCTCTACCAATATTATTTACGTTTTCGCGTGAGATTCTTTGGTAGTTTATTGAGTACGAAGGTCTGTAATAGTGCCCATGCGAGTGCATTGACGATCAGAAGCCCCGTAACAATAATGGCAAACTGGAGAATCATTTGTCCATAATATGGGTTGAGTAAACTTACTAATCCGGCTAGTACCACTGCAGCTGCAACGATTAACGCGTACGTTTGCTGTAGTTTTGTCCGTGAGTCGTTTGTCTTGTTCCATTGGACGAGGAAATCTCGTGTTGAATTATACATGTAGCACCTCTTTCATTATGGGTACTATAGCATCAAACCATTTTATGGTCAATGTTAGTCTGTCAGCGGAATGTTAAACACACTGTCACCACCACCGAGATAGGTTGGCAGTTTGCCATCCCATTTTTCAATCGCTTGTTTCTGTAAGAACTCTTTTGTGAGTGTCTCACTCTGGGCTTTCTGGGCCTGCGCATCTGTCTTTGCCGCTTCAAGGTTAAATTTTGCTCGTTCGGCATTTTGCTGTGCGACCTGCTTTTCTTCGATGGCGCTTGAGAAGTTGTCGCTAAATTTGAAGTCGACAATACTCAGTTCGCTAACCGTAATGCCGAACGGCTTGAGTCGGGTTTGTAAGCCAGTCAGTGCGTCTGATTTCAACTTGCTTCGTTGCGTGATGAGCTGTGAGGCCGTGTATTTTGAACTCGCTGCTTTAAATATCTCGTTAATAGCAGGTGTTACTATCTTGTCAACGTAATTAGCGCCAATTGTTTGGTGAACATTACTAACACTGCCCCGTTCAAGTTGGTAGTTCAGTACAATTTCGCTGCTAACGTCTTGGAGGTCGAGGCTCGCTGCGGTCGAAGATACATTTTCTTTCTGTATCTTAATGTCGTACACGGTGACGTTATTGAGGCCAAATGGCAACACGAAGGCGAGCCCTTCTCCGAGCTCTCGCCCGGTTACTTTTCCGTATTGCGTCACTACACCAACTTGGCCGGTACCGATCTGGCGTACACCACTAAAGAAGGTGATTGCAAGAAATACTGTAAGTACTGCAAATATAATAAATTTTCTCGATTGGAGCATCTCACCTCTTTCCTGAATGACTCGTCGTTTTTGTACCATACTGCCTGTAGTATATACGCAATATTATACAAAATACAGTGCCGTCACAATTGCAGTGTGCGCGATGAGCACGAATAGAATTTCAAAATGAATGAAATAGGCTCGGAACCGTATCGCCAGGAATGTACACAGCAACATCAGCGTAAAGAATATATATTCCGCATAGGCGTATGCTCCGCTGCCGCCAATGGCAAATACAAGTACGAGCATCGCCATGCCAAAAGCCATGACATGCGCCGTGGCATTGTGAATCGGCAAGTTCCAGCCTTCTCGTGAAGGAAAGACCGCCAGAAGCATGGTACCGACTATCGCAAAGTTTGCCGCCATGAATACAAACAAGCCGTAGTCAAATCTCGGTAGCGCTGTATATATGCTGGCCGCAAATAGTAGTCCACTGATCCATAAGACAATACGGAAATACCATAGTGATACGCGGTTGGTGATGGCAATTTCACTCAGCGTCTTCGGGTGGTTCTTGTCGTGTAGCTTGAATGATAAATATAGCAAACTGACGGCCGATAGTGCCGTAGAAAAAAGCGCGATGTGTAGTTGCCAGGTAATCATAGATGTCCTTAAAATAAAAACAGTCGATAGAAAGTTCTACGACTATTAATTTGGTACACCCTAGTTAAGGAAGTTCAAACTCTTATTTCTATCGAAATGATAGCGTTATTACCATAGGTAAGTTACAACCAAAATTAACGTGATTTACAAATCAGTAACTTGAGTACAATTATTATATTGGACATATTCGTTTTATAATGATATTATCGGCTTATGACGATACTACATTCAGAACACAATCGACTACCCGCCCAAGAAAATGTCAGTACTAGCGTCAACACATCAGCTGATTTGGCACCGGCTGTTTCATTATTCCACGGTCTTTCAGACCCAACTCGTTTAGCTATTATTCGCTACCTATCAGTACGTGAGTATCGTGTTATCGACCTTACAGAAAAACTCGGCCTTGCTCAGTCAACCATTTCCGCTCATCTAACCTGTCTTCGAGACTGCGGTCTCGTTACCTCTCAACCTCAAGGTCGTGCTTCACTTTTCACGCTTAGCCAAGATGCTGGACCGGTACTACGTAATCTGTTGAGTGCCGCCGAGCAACTTCTGGTTGTGACAAGTGACACTATAGACCTTTGCCTTACTTATGGAACGGTAAATGAAAGCCTAAACACCTTAGCCTCGCCAAAGATACGCAATCATATTTCAGAAAGGCTTGTATAATGTTCGCTTTTATTCTACAGGCGGTCGGATTGTTCATTGTTACTAATATAGACGACATCATTGTATTAGCTCTGTTCTTCGCACGAGGTGCCGGTCGTCCCGGTACGACAGCCAGGATTATTGCTGGTCAATACCTTGGCTTCGGTGCCATTCTCGTAGCCTCGATTGTCATAGCCGTAGGCGCAAATAGCTTTCTACCAGAAAGTATAATTCCATACTTCGGGCTGATACCATTAGCTCTCGGTTTGCGTGCCGCCTGGAAGGGATGGCGGGGTGAAGACGTAGATGATGATGACGATGAAGAACTTATTACTGGTAAACCAATCAGTGTAACTTCTGTGGCTGCGGTTACTTTCGCCAACGGTGGTGACAACGTAGGAGTCTATGTACCCGTGTTTGTAACCGTTGGAGCCTCCGGCATTGTCGCTTACTCTGGTATCTTCCTTTTGCTGATTGCCGCATTAGTCTTAGCTGCTCGATTTGTAGCTACTCGAAAATACATAGCAGTCACTCTTGAGCGATGGGAGCACGTACTATTTCCAATAGTTTTGATTGGACTCGGGGTGTTTATTCTCGTCGAGGGTGGTGCTTTTGGTATTTGAAATAAGGAAAGTATCAAGAGTTAAATTAAAGATACTGCGGGTTTCTCCTAATCTGGTAACATTATAACAAAGCCTCTTATTACATTTTTCTTTCATTTTTATCCTTACAGAATGTATAAAATCGACCCCCATAAAACGGAATAAAACTATTGTATGTTAAACAGATAGTTTATGTAACTATCTGTTTATTATTTTTACGCTTATTATATGAATGAAGACAAGTTGATGAAAACATTTGGTAAGCGTGTTGCAGTAGTACGAAAAAGTAAAGGCGTAACGCAACAACAATTAGCCGAAAGTATTAGTATGAGCGTCGTAGCAATTGCATATATCGAAACTGGTAAGCGGTGGGCTAGACTCGGTACATTAAATAAGATTGCAAGCTCATTGAAAGTAGATATAGCAGACTTATTTAAAGATATTTAGCTGTTAATCTGACAGTCAAATAATAATTATCAGTGACGTTACATAGGCTATTTCCAATACATTGTCAGAAAACCTTTGTAGGGACTGTTCTTCCCATCAACACCAGGAACTTTCCTAACTCTTCGCTTCCATTCCACATTATTTAGAACATCTACAGGCGGTTGTTTATAAAGCTTCTTGAAGTCTTTTCTAGCAGCTTCGATAATTTTTTTCTCACCAAAGTCCTCCCAATCTATATGCGACATTAAGATTTGAAAAACGCCATCGTAAAAGAACCTGTCTTCAACTTTGAAACGCCAGTCTTTGTCAAAAATAAATAGTTGTTGATTTTTCCAATCTTCATCTTCAACTCTGTAACCTAAAAATCCTTGTGGGTGAGGCACGAAGGAGAATCGTACATTACAGTTCGTCAGTAAACCTCCCTTGAGCCTAGAAGCTACTACGCCATTATTAGCGTGTATAAAATCTCCTACGTTATACCTACTTAGAAATATCGAATCTGCTTCAATATCGGCATAGAAAAACTCGTACTCTTCCATTATTTATACCCTCGGCACTTCGTCAGCAATAGCTAGAGAGGGAGTAACGACCTTTTCTAATAGCCATAAACTGCTCTCATAATCACCTTCTATTATCGCTCTACTAACATTTGATTTAGCGATTGTTAGCAGCTTATTTCGTGCAAGTTCCATTTTTTCAGCAAAGATTCTATCTTCACGGAAGTAACGGTAAAATGTATCCCTACTAATTCCAGCGTAGTAACAAGCTTCTGAAATAGTAGACCCGTACTGCAATGAGTCCTCCAATTTACTTATAATCTGATAATTAACTTTTTGTGGTCTACCTATTGGTCTTTTATTAACCATAAAAACTCCTGTTTATATTTGTTTTATCTCTACTCTTATTATAGAGAGAATAGCTTTTTCAATTTCTTACATATAACGAAATCACCGTCAGAATATCCAAATCGCTTACAATATAAATAGCTATGAATAAATACTTTGCATTCAATACACCGCAGATAGAAGTAGACCCTGAGTTTAATAATATCTTTCTTGTAGTGTACGCAATTCTTTTCCTTATGGCTTTAGGTATGGCGGTTTGGTATTTTGCACCAATCCTTTATAAGAAAAGGAAGAATAACATAGCCGCAAAGTCTCTCTTGAAGAACTCTATTTGGTATGACCTGAAAGAAACCGAACTCCATTCAGGCGATAATAAAATAAGAATTGAACCAAAATCTCTTGAACACTATGTATGTAAAATAACATTCAACTCTCCTAATAAATATATTGACGACTATGCAGTGTTTGAAGCTAGAGATAATGCCGTATCTCTTGCAAAACTTAAAGAATCCCGAAGAGGCGTAGAACAAGCTGTTCGACGCTTAAATGATAAAGGTAGGAAGCTTGGATTAAAAACTGATTTATTCAAACGCAGTAAAGAACGAACTTCCGTTAATGACGAATATCGTCTGAGAATCACTCGAAACTAATATAACTGAACTTGAACATACCGCCCGTAATACGGCGGTTTTTTCGTTTTTTACATCTGTTACTAACATATCCTAACAAGTTATTGCTAAGTCCTAACAGCCCCCTCCCTATAGTGGAACTTAGTTTTTCAGCAAGCGACTAACGAATCACCATACATATACGATTCAACAGCAGTCACATAAGAAAAGCTAACGACAGAAAACCAATAAACAAAGGGAGAAACATCTTAAAGATATAGAGAAGAAGTAAAACAGTCACAAATAATAATTAGTAATCGTTTACGAATAACTTTGTAAGCATTCTATTCTAATTGCCTTAACTTAGTTGGATTCAATCCACGACTGGGCTGGTTAAGTGCGTCAAAAATTAGAGTAACAGGTGGTAAAAATATGCAGTTAAAAGAAAAGCAAATAAAAGAGTTTCAAGTACTCTACAAGAAAAACTTCGGCAAGAAGATAAGTAAACAAAAAGCAATCGTAGATGGAATGGCTTTGATACGCCTAGTCTACTTAACACAACCGAATTATGGAGCTAGGAAATGACCTCTCCAAATCGCAACCGATACAAAGAGCTTTGGGAAAAAGGTACGCAGACAGGCCAGCTAAGGCTCTCTACTGAACGATTGAGCGATTTGTTGCTAGAGGAGTTTCCGCCAGAAGTTTGGGCTATAGAAGGCTTAATACCAGCCGAGGGAGTAACAATCATCTCAGGCTCACCTGGAAGTTTCAAAACTTGGCTATATATGGAGATGGCAGTGAAAGTTGCTCAGGGTGAGAGTGTGTTTGGACATTTCCCTTCTAAACAGATGGGGGTAATGGTTATTGATGAAGAGAGTGGACGACAGAGACTACAAAAGCGGTTCAAACAAATGGGAGCTTCTGAAAATACAGAGATTCATTTTACTTCCAGAATTGGCTATAAGATGAACCATTTATATGTAGACGCAATCGCAAAAGAAGCTAAAGAAAAAGAAATTGGCTTAGTTATATTTGATTCCTTTACCCGCTTCAATAATGCTGATGAAAACGCTTCTGGTGATATGGCTACGCTTATGGACTGCTATAGGCAGTTGGCGGATACAGGACTTGCAGTATTGATTCTGCACCACAACCGAAAAGGTGTCGCAGGGCAAAGCAATCCAGCAATGGAAATGCGTGGTTCTTCCGACATTTTAGCTGCCGCAGATTGTCACATTGCAGTAAACCGTGTTGGTCAAAGCGAGTTCGTAAGACTTACACAAACCAAGAATAGAGATATTTGGGAGCCAGCCCCATTTGAACTGAGGTTTCACGAGAATGCTACAGAGTTTGAATATGTAGGCGAAGGAAAGTCGTCAGCAGACCGACACAATGAACAGCTGAAAGAAATTGTAGAAGCAGTAGGGTTATATCCTGGATTATCTAAAAGGCAGCTTGTAGCACAAATTAAGACAGATGGGTTCAAAGGTGGTGATAAAAAGATTAGCGACTGCCTAGATGAGCTAGCTCGTACAGAGATGGTAAGAGTACTACCTGGTGGGCGTAATTCTTATAAATACTATTTACCCTCTGACGAGCCGAGTGCCGCAAAAAATGATTAGTTATAGGTGTATACATTTTTGCTTCACTCACTTAATCCCACAGTGTAGACCACCACCTCTATAAACATAAACTAATTGTTTAACATAATACTAATAAAGTTATATAATATAGATAGGAAAACTATGAACTTAGAACAACTGAAATACGGACTTTACGCAAGAAAGTCTAACGAAAGCGAAGACAAACAAATTGCGTCACTAGATGACCAACTAGAAACAATGACCGAAATTGCAGAAGCAAGAGAATATCGTATCGTCAAAAAAGCGATATATAAGGAATCTAAATCTGCAAAGATACCAGACCAGCGGATAAAGTTTGATGAGCTTATCGAACAAATAGAAAAAGGTAATATAAACGCTATTCTTACCTATAAATCTAATCGCTTAGCTCGTAATCCAAAAGAGAGTGGAGTTATCCAGCAGCTAATGTTTGATGGCAAACTTAAAGCTATTATTACCAAGGATAAAAACTACCTTCCAGAAGATAACGCCCTTATATTTAGCATAGACGCAGCTCAAGATACTCAGTTTAGTCGTGATTTATCAATAATTGTAAAAGACCGAATGTCGCAAAGGGCTAAAAATGGCTATTATCCTGGCAGAGTTCCAATAGGCTACAAGAATGCGAAAGAAAGCGAGTTCAGTGATGTCAATGTAATCGTCATTGATGACGCTAGATATGCACTAGTGCGAAGAATGTGGGACTACGCCCTTACGGGTCAATACTCTGTTAGTCAAATAGCAAGAATTGCTGATAAAGAGTGGGGGCTTAAAACTCCTAAACGTAAAAAATCTGGAAATAAACCACTGTCAGTATCTGGACTGTATTTAATGTTTAAGAATCCTTTCTATATGGGTGCTATTCGCTTCTCTGGAATCTACCACACAGAAGGTAAACATTCGCCTATGATTACACCAGAGGAGTTTCGACAAGTGCAAGGAATGATAGGTCGGGCAAACCAGCCTCGACCAGAAGAAAAGATAGCCCTAGATGACCCATTCCCATATCGTGGTCTAGTTAAGTGTGGAGAATGCGGTTGCCTGATTACATATTCTAAAATAGTCAAGAAACAGAAGAATGGAAACGTACATACATACGAATACTGTTACTGTACTCGAAAAAAGAAGTACTCTGAATGCTCGCAGACAATGACCGTTAGCAGGATAACTCCACAAGATTTAACCAAAGCTATTCGAAATGAGATTAGCAAGTATACGATTATTGAAGACTTCTTCAAATGGACTTGTGAGTATTTAGACGAGTTCCACGAAGATGAAGCAGAGAAGCAAGAAAAAGTAATCGAGACTCAGATGAAAGCTATTAAAAATACAGAAGCTGAGGTGAACAAACTACAACGTGCTTTATATAAAGGTATGATTGACGAAACTTTTTATAAATCCGAGAAGCAAGAGCTTGAAGACAGGCTTATTACATTGAGGGGTCAATTTGATGACCAGGAGAACTCAAACAAGCGTCAACGTCAACTGCTAGAGAAGTACTTTAATTTCGCACGATATGCTAAATATGACTTCGAAAGTGATAATGACTTAAAAAAGAAAGAAGTCTTGAGCATTATTGGTCAAAACCTATTACTGAAAGATGGCGTACTACTGTTTGAGCCTATAGAATATCTAACTCCACTAGTTGAAAAGTATCCATCTCTTGAAAAGCAGTTCTTGAAGGTCCAAACCTATCCAGAACAGATGAAAAAAGACGCAATAGCGTCTCTAATTCAAGTATGGTACTGGGAGCAGGATTCGAACCTGCGAAGGCATAAGCCGACAGATTTACAGTCTGTTGTGTTTGACCGCTTCACTATCCCAGCGTATGGATAATATATGGAGCCGCTTCAGGGATTCGAACCCAGGACCTACTGTTTACAAAACAGTTGCTCTAACCAGCTGAGCTAAAGCGGCGTACTAGACAATCTTACCAGATGAAGGCTGCTTTCATCAAGCATATTTATCAACTAAGTGAATAGTTCGTCGTAACTGTCTATAACCATATCAGCTGGATACTTGCCCGTAGAGAGTTCTTGACGGGAATAATGAGTGGTTAGCGCAATTACATATAGCCCGCTCGCCTTCGCAGAAGCCACACCGTTTGGTGCATCTTCGAATGCAATGACACGCCGTGATTCGTGTTCGGGTATGCCCAGAGACATAAAGCCACGTGTGAACGATTCTTTGTCAGGTTTCGGATTGTCTAAACTTTCGAGTGCAAATATGCGTTCTGGCAAAAAGTATTGATCAAACCCGTTGACGGCTAAAAATATATCGATGTCGACGCGCCTGGCCGTGCTCGCGATCGCTAGCTTGCCATCGCATAGCGCATGAGTCGCTTCGATTAGTTCGCCTGCTCGATGGATGGGCTGGATAGCGGCGTGCAGCGCTTGCTCGTATAATTCGTTTTTGCGTTGAGTAATCTGCACGTGTAATTCATCGGTCTCATCTGGTTCTAGTGGATTGCTTCGAACGCCGGCCATGCACAGCATATTCCAGAGTGAGGCAGAAAATGTGTGCTCAAACGCAGTTTTAAATGCCAGTGTACTCTGCTCGATTGTCATCGATTGCAGCGCTGGAATGTTATGTACTTTACCTATTTCATGGATGGCCTGAAGCCGAAATTTCTCGTGGTATCCTTGGCCCATAGTTTGGTGGCCGTTGTCGAGTATCGTCTCGTCGACATCAAACACGACGCCGAGTGGCGTAAACGGAAGCTGCAGGCTCACCTACATCACTACTTTGCGTGGTTGTTTGATGCGTTTTGGCTTGTCATGAGGGATGATCATTTTAGCTGCTTGTTCGCGCAGCTGAAGCGAGAGTTCTGCTTGGCCAGTGCGTTCGTAGGCATCGGCAAGAATCGTCAATGTTTGCGGGTTGCTATCGAGGGCCACGGCTCGTTCGAGCGCTGAAACCATCTTCTTCTCTCGGCCGAGCTTCTCTTGTACTTTTGCATAGGCAATGTGTCTCGACGCCACGTCCTCTTCTATAGCAAGGGCTTGTTCGAAGGCTAGCGCTGCTTTGTCGTATTGTTCGGTTTCAAAATATATTAAGCCAACGTTATGCAAGCTTGGGGCACTCGGTTCGAGGCTCTGTGCGATCTCGAAGCATTCAATCGCGTCATTAAAGGCCTGCTGCTTTGCATAGAGGATACCAAGACGGTTGTAGGCCGTTGCGTTTCGCTCATCGACACGGAGGATGGTCAAAAGTGCTTTTTCTGCGCGTAAGTATTTCTTTTCGCCAATTGCCTGTTGCGCAATTTCCCACAGTTTATCAAGCTTATCTGATAATTTGGTCGGCAAGTCGGCAACTACTTCGCCAATAGTCTGTCGCTGTGACAACGCAATAACACCAAAGACAACAACGAGGAGTAATCCAATCATATATGCATTATATCACGGCGTTTATCAGATGTAGCCGTGCATTGCCGTTCTGTGAGATAGCGGTCTCGGCATCGAATAGCCTGTCTATCATACGTAGTGAATGTTCGGTTGGTGATTTCGCGAGTAGCTCAACACTTCGGTGGAGTATTTCTAGCAGTTCGACTTTATCGGATTTAGTACCGAAGATATGTTGCATGCGTTCGTAGCTAGACGATTCGATGAGTTTTTTTGCCAAGCTAACCGTCTTAACCGTTGCGTCAAAATATGTTTCGCTACTCAGGAGACGGGTAATTTCAGCCGGAAGCCCTTCGGCGATAAACAGCAACTGGCGCAGCTTTGTGGGGTCAACCGGGCCTAACGACTCGATCAATCGTTTCGAGTCTTCGCTAGAAATACGCGGAATATGAAGAGTCTGCACACGGGAGCGAACGGTCGGCAGTAATAGTTCTGGCCGATGACTGGTGAGTATAAAGTGGATCGCGCTCGATGGTTCTTCAAGGAGCTTCAAGAAACTGTTCTGTGCTTCACGCGTCATACGGTCGGCATCGTCGACAATAACGACGCTTGGCGATGCACTCTTCGATCTGGTTCTCGCATAAAGCGACCGTATCGCCTCGATGCCAATCACAGGAATTGTACTGGTCTTGGTTAGAAGCGTTGGTTCGACTTGCTCTATAACAGTAGCCTGGCAAGCTAAGTCTGTCGCGATAGTCTTTAGTCCTGTCCCTCGTGTGCCCGTCACCAACGTGGCCTGTGGCAATGACGTGCGTACTGTATCGAGGGTAGGTGCTATAGATGTGTTAACATACAGCGTCACGTCGTCATCTCTTTTTCGAATGCAGTCGGTACAGGCGCAGTAAACGTTTCGCGTCTGCTGGTTGGGATGGTAATTTCTAGTTGATGCGCGTGGAGGAATAATCGTGAGCTTTTCTTGCCATACACTCTGTCACCACGAATTGGCGAATTAAGATATGCCATATGAACACGCAATTGGTGGGTGCGGCCAGTGTGGGGTTTTAAAGTGATTAGTGCCTTTTTGCGGTGTGTATCTTCTACTTTGTAATACGTCTGCGCAGACTTTCCGTTGCTGTCGACACGGAACGTGCTGGGTTGTTTGGGGTTACGGGCGATGGGTAAGTCTATATTGGCTTCATCTTCTTTTGGTATGCCATCGACAATAGCGACGTATGTTTTTTTTGTTTTTCTATCTTGGAACTGCTTTTGCAAGAGTCTTGCTGTTTCATCGTTTTTTGCGCCCATCATCACGCCACTTGTGTCGCGGTCGAGCCGATGTATGATTCCTGGTCGATTTGTGTCGACGTTATACGAGGTTCTACTGCGAAAAAAGTCGGCGACGGTAAATTCTTCGTTTAAGACGCCTTTGCTGTGCGACAGTATGCCGACTGGCTTGTTGATGACAATGACGTTGTCATCTTCGTACAGTATCGGAATGTCGAAAGCTAGCTCGGGAGCTGTATCGATAATTGAATGGGTTACGGTGTCACCTTCTTTTACCGATTTCTTGGCTGACGTAGCCGGTACGCCATTTATAGACACAAAGCCTTGCTCAATATACTTTGCCCAGGTTGAGCGCGAATATTCAGGCCAGATCTGCTGCGCATAGGAATCGAGGCGCATATTAACTTTGTGGCCTTAGGCCGATTGCTTGTTGGACAGTATGGAGTCTTTTGTTCGCCTGTGTATTCATTCTGATCTCGGATGAAGATAACTTTTCTAGAACCACTGCACTATCGACAGCTGCAAGTTTTGACTGGAACTCCGTCAAGAATGCTTTCACCTGTTCTGAAACCTCTCTTTTGAATTCACCATAATTGGTTTTAACATGTTGACGGAATAGCACCGCCTCCACCGGTTCGCCTGAGAGTAGTGCGCTAATTTGGAGCAAGTTGCTAATGCCTGGCTGTTGCTTATAATCTAGCTGGATGAGCGCTTTGTCGTCGGTTGTAGCACTCATGACTTTTTTAGCCCCAACTTCGGGTGTGTCGCTCAAGAAGATGACACCTTTGCCACTATCGTCCGACTTGCTCATTTTCTTCGAGGGGTCGGCTAAATCCATGACGCGAAGGCCTTGATCGTTGCCAAAAAATGCATGTTGTTTTTTGACTGGTTCGGGAATAATGAATAGATCAGTACTAAATTTTTTATTCATTCGCTCAGATATATCACGGGCAAATTCCAGGTGCTGCGTCTGATCATCACCGACAGGTACGTACTGGGCGCCGTATAGCAGTATGTCGGCGGCCATGAGTACTGGGTAGTTGAACAAACCAATACTAACTCCTCCCATTTTTTCTTCGGCGTCAGCTATTAAGTCTATCGCGGTCGCCATATTTTTCAAAAGTTTTGCTTGGATCTCATTCGAGACGTCGATGCTGGGTGAAGCTCTCAAGTTTTCCATCTCCGTTTCATAGGCCTCGGTGGCCCTTACGGCATTTCGAAGTATGTTGGAGGCACCTGCTTTCTCCTTGAATTGAGTCATTCTTCGCATTTGCCCAAAGCTAGTGAAGCAATCTAAAATCCAGGTGAGCTCACTATGGGCCGGTACGTAGCTTTGTCGATAGACATGAATATCGTCGTTGTCGAGTGGCAACCCGGCCGCAGCAAAGACGCGAGCGGTTTGTACGATGCTTTCATGCAACTTGGTGTGGTCTATTGGTGTGGTGAAGCTATGGAGATCGGGGATGAACATATTTACCTGGTATTCATCGGAATGTTTTTTCGCCATATCGATGATCGGCAGCATTGCCCCAAAGTAGTTTCCTAGTGTGAGGTCGTTATTGGCGCGGATGCCAGTTAGAATTACAGGTTTAGTCATTGTTTTAGTATACCTTATTATTGACGTCTAAGTGAGCGGCAAACGCTACGGCGTTTCGGTGACCTGTCAAGCCAGCGTATCGCTGCTTTAGCGTAATCGCATTCCCGTACAGTCCATCAGCTGGGTCATGCGTCGGTAGTACTGCTGCATCGTAGTGTCGGAGTTTGTAGAGAGCACCGGCAATATACTCGCATCCAGGCAGTAGTGCGGCAACTTGTAGTAGTGTAGGGTCGTTATTGTTCGGAAAACATGATGTCGATATGGCCTCTATAGTATGTAGCATTTGCGGATCTCGTGTATAGCCGGCTACATAGTGTCGACGTGTCACGCGCAGTGCTGCTTGTATGTGTTCTTCAAGCTGGGCGCCCGAGATACTATCTATTTCAATTTCGCTCATGGCTACTTCAAGACTGACTTCGCCAAAGACGACGAAATAGGATTCTTCCTGCTTCGCTATTCGTTTCGATTGTGTCGACATGGTGCTGTATGTATATGTCGTGGTTCATGGGTACTCCTCGTGGTTAGTTATGATATTGCCGTCGCGGAGGCCATTTCGCGTGAGCGTTTCATATACCCACCGAGCAACGTCGTGACGTCAGCCAATATGGTCTCTCTTTCCTCATCCGGTTTTGGTCGATCTTTGTGTCCACGGCAAATTTCAAATATTCGTGCCACAATTTCGATGATTGCTTCACTGCTTAGCTCGAGATGATCATGTAGTCTAATTTCATTCGCTATGACCTCCATTGCCTGTGGTATGTTGTCTGGGTTGCACTTGGCGAGTAGTGCCTCTGCCAAGGCCCCATTATCTGATGGTATTTCCATGTACTTTTCCTTTACTGATTTTGTTATATTTAAAAAAAACCGCCTCACTGGCGGTTTCTTCAATATTTTCAAGGTGTGTTATTTCAAAACACGGAACAAACCGCCAGTAGTCCTGTCGGTAAACCAATATGCGTTGAGTAATACGTGTTTCATCTGCACTAGTTATATCACGTGAATATTTGTTTGGCAAGAATGAAAATTACAATATAAAAGAGCCTCCCAGTGTTTGGAAGGCTCTTCGACTGTACGATACAATACTATCGCTTCGAGTACTGTTCTTTCTTTCGTGCCGAGCGGAGACCGTATTTTTTACGTTCTTTCTCGCGTGGATCACGTTTCAAAAGTTCAGCTTTTTTCAATGTGCTTCTGAGGTCTGAGTGGTCAACCGTCAGCGCCTTTGCTATGGCTAGTTTGATGGCATCGACTTGTCCTGATGTTCCACCACCAGAAACCCGAATAGTGATATCAAAATCTTTTTGCTTACCAACGAGCGCAAGCGGGTCGGTGACTTCAGCAAGCAACGTTGAGTTGCCAGATAGGTACTCAGCCGCAGGCTTGTCGTTAATAGTAAGGCTGCCCTTGCCTTTATACAGTCGTGCGCGTGCCGTTGCCGCTTTTCGACGACCAAGGCCGTATGCGTATTTAGTTTCAGCCATAGTATTAAACCTCAACTTTCTCTGGTGTTTGTGCCGTGTGAGCGTGTTCTGATCCAGCAAACACTTTCAAACGCTCTAATCGACCAGCAACCAGTTTGTTCTTTGGTAGCATGCCTTTTACCGCAGCTTCGATAATACGCTCTGGGAATTTCTCGCGAACTTCTTCGAGGCGTGCATCTTTGATCCCACCAGGAAATCCACTGTGTCGGTAGTAGATCTTGCTGAGTTCTTTATCACCTGTTACGACAACCTTTTCAGCGTTGATAACAACCACGTAGTCTCCACCATCGATGTGTGGTGTGTAGGTAGGTTTGTATTTACCAATCAGGTATTTCGCAATCTCTGTAGCCGTTCGACCGAGCGGCGCAGTTGATGCATCAATCAAGATCCATCGACGGGTGACTTCGGTCGGCTTTTGTGAATAGGTTTTCATTATTTTGCCTCTGCTTTCTTGACTGCAGGTTTCGCAGGCGTCTTTTCGACTTTTTCAACTTCTGTGAGGTCGTCGACAAATTCGATAATCGCCATTTGTGCAGCATCACCAACGCGAATTCGCGTACGCTCTACTCGAACGTGCCCTGATGTTCGGCCAGAAAGTTGCGGAGCAATTTCGTCGACGAGCTTGTAGGCTGCAGTGTGCGTAGAGAGACCAGCGATCACCATTCGGCGGTTCGCAAGATCACCCTTTTTCGCTTTGGTGATTAGTTTTTCAATATAGCGGACGAGCTCTTTAGCTTTTGGAAGTGTTGTCTCGATCTTGCCGTGGATCACCAAGCTTGTTGCTAAGCCTTTGATGAGCGCACGACGTTGATCTCGTTCGCGTCCAAGTTTACGTCCTTTGTATCCGTGTCGGTGCATAGACTAAATCTCCAACTCCGCCAACTTGTCTTTGACTTCATCGAGTGCTTTAGAGCCAAAGCCCTTCAGTTCGCGTAAGTCTTGTTCAGTTAGCGTTACGAGGTCTTGTACGGTACGGATGTCGTTGTTTACGAGTGCATTTGCTGTACGCGCAGTGAGGTTGAGGTCTTCGATTGGCGTGTTGAGCTCGTTCGGGTCTTCTTCAGCAGTCTGACCGAGAGCAGGTGCAGCTTCGACAGCGGTGCTACCGGCAAGTGCAGTGTACTGGTTGACCAAAATAGCTGCTGCTTCTTCGAAGGCATCTTTTGGAGACGTTGCACCGTTTGTTTCGACAGTCAGTCGTAGGCGGTCGAGGTTGGTTTCTTGACCAACACGAGTTGCGTCAACTTTGTAGCGGACACGGAGCACCGGGCTGAAGACAGCGTCAAGTGCAATCATGTCGCTGTGAAGACGGCCAATCGATGAATCTTCGATGGTGCGGTAGCCACGGCCAGCTTCAACCACGAGGTCCATGATGATAGACGTCTTTGGGTCGTCAATGGTTGCAATGACTTGCTCTGGATTTACGATCTCGACATCAGCTGATACTTTGATATCTTTTGCGGTGACGGGGCCACTGCCTTTTTTCTCAAGACGAAGTTCGATTGGTTCATCGGTGTGAACAATCAAGTTTACGTTCTTAAGGTTTAGCATGATGTCGACGACATCTTCTTTGATTCCATCGATGGTAGTAAACTCGTGCGATGCACCTTCTACGCGAAATGCCACGATAGATCCGCCACGAATGCTCGAAAGCAGAACGCGTCGTAGGCTGTTACCGAGTGTGTTACCATACCCAGCTTGCATTGGTTCGATCACAAAAGTAGCTACGGTTGCTGAAGCTTCTTCAACTGTCGAGAGGGCCGGGTTATGAACTTGGTTTGACATATATGTTCTCCTTGTTGCTTAGCGTGAGTAGTACTCAACGATTAATTGTTCGTTAATATCAACCTCGGCTTCTTCGCGTTTCGGTAGCCCTGTAATTGAAACTTTGAGGTTTTTCTGATCACTTTTGAGCCAGCTTAGTGGTCCTTGTAGTGAATTTGCTACAACGTCATTAATCGCGGTGAAGTATCCATTTTTGATACTTTTTGGACGTACAGTAATCTCATCGCCAGCTTTGACACGGATTGATGGAATGTCGACACGTTTGCCGTTGAGCATAAAGTTGCCGTGGCTCACGAGTTGACGTGCGCCTCGTCGAGATACGGAAAAACCGGCTCGGTAGATGACATTGTCGAGGCGAAGCTCAAGAAACTGCAGGAGGTTTTCACCAGCAATACCAGGTTTACGCTCGGCTTCTTTCATAAGGCGTGAAAATTGCTTTTCGAGGAGACCGTACGTTCGGCGAACTTTTTGCTTTTCACGAAGTTGTATCGAGTACAGACTTGGTTTCATGCGTCGGCCGCTTGGCTCTTGACCAGGCATACCAGGTTTTTTGAGCAAGATTTTATGAGCTTTCGGGTGTAATGCGTAGCCTTCTCGTCGAGATTGCTTTGCAATTGGGGAAGTATCTCGTGCCATACTAGACTCTCCTTGCCTTTCTCGGACGTCCGCCACCATGTGGCACGCCGGTTACGTCTTTAATGGATTCGACTTGTACGTCGTATGCACCCACGGCACGAATCGCTGCATCACGTCCAAGGCCAACGCCTTTTACGAATACATCGACCGATTTAGTACCATGTAATGACTTGAGTAGCTCAGTCGCTTTTTCGGCTGCAATTTGTGATGCATATGCCGTGCCTTTTTTACTGCCACGGAATCCGCATGCACCAGCGCTTGAAAAGCATAGAACAGCACCTTTTTTATCTGTAAAGGTAATAATGGTGTTGTTGAATGTTGCCTGAATGTGCATTTGTCCAGCTGGTACAGCTCGACGCTGTTTTTTACGTGCGGAAGTTTTAGCCGGAGCTGGTGTTGTCGTTGTTTCTGCCATAGCGTATCCTTCCTACGTCTTCGTTGCTGATTTAGGTTGCGCGCCGCCAACTGAGACTGCTCGACCCTTGCGAGTTCGTGCATTCGTTCGGGTTCGTTGTCCGTTAACGGGAAGACCTGCTTTGTGACGAAGGCCACGGTACGCATTTACTTCCTTTAAGCGCTTGATATTATTTGTTACGAGACGTTGGAGATCGCCTTCAGTGGTATAATCTTTGTCGATTATCTCACGAAGTTTCTGTTCTTCAGTCTCGGTGAGATCTTTCACCCGAGTGGTCGGCTCTATCTTAGCCGCCGCAAGGATGTCTCGTGAGTGCTTTTTACCGATGCCGTATACATACGTCAACGCTATATGCACTTGTTTTTCAGAGGGTATTACTACCCCAGAAATTCGAGCCATGCTTAACCCTGCCTTTGCTTGTTCTTAGGTTTTTTCTTGTTGATAACACGAAGAATGCCTTTACGGCGTACTATTTGGTCATCTGGACTGATTTTTTTAACACTCGCACGAACTTTCATGAGTATTCCAAAATCCTTTCCTAAGTTATAGTTATTATTTACGTCCTGAACCAATTGGTCCTGAGCGTTCGTCTCGTAGGCGGAAAGTGATTCGTCCCTTCGTAAGATCGTAAGGGGTCATCTCGACTTCCACCTTATCGCCTGGCACAAGGCGGATGTAGTGCTTGCGCATTTTACCCGAAATGTGAGCGATAATACTAAGGCCATTCTCCAGTTCTACCTTGAATTGAGTATTAGGCAGCGCTTCGGCTACCTTTCCCTGCATCTTGATTACTTCCTTTTGTGCTGCCATAAGTTACAGTAGTAGATTATACACGAGTCAGACATGAGAGTAAAGCACATTCAAAAAGGATTTTCACGAAATCTGATTCATTCAAAATGCCGTGAAATGGAATTGATAATAGTGTAGCGCAATTATAAGTAATTGGAAAGGTATTGACTAATATAAGTATAAGTGATATAGTTGTTTTAGTTGTCAGTACCGTGCTGGCATACACTGAGAGGACATCTCATGGACCTTGGATACCAGATCTACCGTCGCGTTCGCATCTTCCAGATGCGGCTTCGCAGGGCTCAGATGCGGTTTGAGTCGTTGCGTTTGATTTACCGCATGCGGTACTCTTTGGAGATGTCGCAGCCGTATTCCACGGGATTCGGCGACGTCAGAATCACCACCGATGATGCTACGCTCGAGAAGCATCGCAAGCGTCTTCGCGAGCGTAAGATGTCGGGGGCGGAGGTCGTGAACATGCCGGAGAACGAGCTCTTCGACCTCATCAAGGTCACGAGTCACGACGAGGCCGCAGAGATCAAGTCCTTGATAGGACTGATGCCTGCTGATCTCATCAGCGATCGCAACGCACGCGCGCTCGATGAGAAGGTGGGAGGGATCCGCCGAGCATGAAGCAGTCCACTCACTGGGCCGTCGCATGACGAAGAGGCCGCTGATGACATCCGTCATCGGCACCAGCCCCGTCATCGGCGGCCTCTTCAATTGGAAATACGCTTATTCTATGTGAATGGCACGTACAATAACGCGAGAATCAAATTGCTGATACTTTGGAATCCAATTCCCTGCTGGCGCTATGATGTTGAGTCCTTCTTTATCTTCATCGACAGAAGTAGTCAGTAGTTTTGTGCCTGTGCTTAGTGCTTTTTCGACGGGTAGGAGCTGTACGTTATCGACTGCATATCGTACGATTGTTCCGTCACCAGTTTCAACCCGAATCTCATCGCCAGACTTGAGCTGCTGTGCTTTCTCAAACGGGCCGCTGCCGTCAATTCCACGGCCATGGCCAGACAATATTACTACACCGTAGCCCGTCCCTGGAGTCGTGCTATTTTTGTACCACGATATGTCATGAATGTTTTTCTGCAAGGCTAGCTGGTTTGTGTCGTCGAGGTCTGATACAAATGATCGGAATTGTTTGTCACCGAGAGCAGGTATGCTGACGAATCGAGGTTGTGCGGGCTTCACCGAGTGTGCAGCGAGCATCTCATCGGATATGTTTGCTTGCTCTACCTCATCGTTTGCACTCAAGCTTCGAGCTGATACAAACGGCGGTAGTTCCCCGCTTTCGAAATATTTATAGCCAAACCAAATCGATAACGCTAAGACGCCGACAAAAAGCAACCAAAAGAATTTACGCACTAAGTGCAATTCGCGTACATGTTTAATTTCTAACCCCGTCGCCATATAAAATTTATTATATCATAAGCGAAACGGGAGATGGAATAGGATTATTTGTAATCGTCGTAGGTGACCATGAGGGCACGAGAGTTGATCTGCCTGAGTGCTTCGAGTGCTACGGACACCACAATCAGAATCCCGGTTCCGCCAACCGCTAGCTGCGCATTGCTGACACCTGTCGTGGCGTACAATACGTATTCGCCGATAAATGGCAGGACGGCGATAGTTCCCAGTACCATCGATCCGAAGAGAATCAATCGATTCATCGTGCGAGACAAATACTTTTCTGTTTGCAGGCCTGGGCGTACGCCTTCGATAAAGCCACCTTGTTTTTGTAGGTTTTCGGCAATTTCGTTTGAGTTGAACACAATGCCTGTATAGAAGTAGGTAAAGGCTACCACGAGTAGGAAATACATGATTGGGTAGATAAACGCTTCCCATGTTTGCCCAGTGAATTCACCTGGGTTCGGCGTTTGGAACCACGAGATGAGATTATCGGCAATCGCTAAGTATGCAGGGTTGCCAGTTGCTTTTATTACCTGACCGATAAATGCGGGCAAGCTAAGAAAGGCGACGGCAAAGATGACTGGAATAACACCCGCAGCGATAAGCTTCATAGGAAGAATACTTTTGACGCCACCATAGCTAGAGTTACCTTGTACGCGCTTGGCATAGTTGATAGTAACCACGCGTTGGGCTTCGTTTATCTTCACCAGGAAGTACAGTACCGAGAGCGACACCGCAAATAGTGCCATGAATATTAATAGTGACGTCGTGCTTACCGGTACGGTGAACCAGCCAAATACACTGAGTGGATCGGTAACATCGGTAAAAAGATTCGTAATAAAGAACTGGAAGAATTGCGGTAACTGGCTAATAATACCAGCGAAGATGAGCAGTGAAAGTCCGTTACCCACACCTTGTTCGGTCATGATTTCACCGAGCCACATCAGCAGCATTGAACCGGCTGTCATGGCGCCAACGGCCACGACCCATTCAAATATAGACGGATCGGCTAGGACACTAGAATTGCTGGCTAACACCGACTGGCGAAGGATGTATACGAAGGCAATAGATTGCACGATCGCAAGTGGTAACGACACCATACGTGTCCACTGTTGAATTTTACGCCGTCCGGACTCGCCGTCTTTATGGAGTTCTTCAAGCTTTGGAATAGCCTTGGTAAGGAGTTGCGTGATGATACTCGCGGTAATGAACGGACTCAGCCCTACTAGTACAATCGAGAAACTGGCTAATGCACCACCAGAGAGAAGGTTTAAGAATCCCCCAAACTGCGTTTCACCAAGAACGCCATTAATAACTTCTTTTAGCTGCGTTGGGTCAGCCAGTGGCACAGGGACGCTTGCGAGAAATCGATAGACGACAACCAGTCCGAGTAATACGAACAGTCGTTTGCGCATGTCGGCGCTTTTCAGTGATCGTGCAATTGTTTTCCAGTTCATCGTTCTACCCCTTTTTACTGACAGTTTCTAGCCTAATCTCGCAGCATACTTTCTCCAGTATACTACGAGGTAAGCTACAAAAATGATTATTCTTGAGATTCTTTTTCAGATTTCTTGGTCGGTGTCGGCGTTTTGTCAAAACTACCACCGGCTTTTTTAATAGCCTCGATAGCATTTTTACTTGCACCCTGAGTCTGTAGTGTGACTTTTTCGTTCAGTTCACCACGCATAATTACTTTTACGCTGTGAAATGGTGTTGCGATAAGTCCAGCCTCGTATAGAGCCATGTTATCGACTGTCTTGCCTTTGAATATAGCAAGGTGGTCAACATAGACAACTTGAGCCGGCGTACGCAAACTTTTAAAGCCACGGGCTTTGGGTACGGCTTGCACGAGTGCTCGCTGTCCACCCTGGAACATTGCGTTCAGTTTCTTACCAGTTCGTGCGCCTTGTCCTTTTGTACCGCGACCAGCAGTTTTACCGCCGCCGGCAGCGATACCGCGACCGACACGTTTTTTATTGCGGTTAGCTGAAATATTGAGTTCGTTGTATTTCATTGCTATTCCTCCTCTTTCTGGGCGTCAGCTTTAGCAGCGGGTGCTTTTTTAGCTTTTGGTGCGTTGAGCCATTCTTCGCGTGGTACGAGGCTTTTGAGGGCTTCGATGGTTGCGTAGGCGATGTTCACTTTGTTTGTCGAACCAAGGCTCTTTGAAAGCATGTTTCGGATGCCAGTAACGCCAATAACTTGACGAACTACACCACCGGCAATGATTCCGGTACCAGGTGCTGCTGGTTTGATGAGTACTTGTGCACCAGAAACTTTAACTTCTGCATCATGCGGGATTGTTTCGTTGGCAATAGGAATGGTAATCATGTTTTTCTTGGCAACGTCAGTTGCTTTTGCAACAGCTGTTTGTACGTCACCGCCTTTTGATACACCAACACCGAGCTTGGCTTTACGGTCACCGACAACAACAAGTGCTTTAAAGCGGAATCGTCGTCCACCTTTTACCACGCGGGCAACACGGTCGATGCTGATTACTACTTCTTCAAATTGTTTCGGCTCTTCTACTCGAGGGCCATTTCGTCGATCATCACGACGACCACCACGCGGTCGTGAATTTGCTGCAGCGGGTGCAGCGCTATCAGCGCGAGGGGTAGTTGTCTGAGCTTTATCTGCTTCAGCCATACTAGAACTCCAATCCTTCTTTACGGGCAGCGTCTGCAAGCGCTTTGAGGCGCGATGCATACTGGCGACCATTTCGGTCGAACACTACATTTGTAATCTTATTTTTTATTGCTTTTTTCGCAAGGTCTGTACCGACGCTTGCGCATTTTTCGGTCATGGTACCAGTCGATTTTTTACCAACAGTTGTGGCACTTGCGACGGTTACGGCGTTGACGTCGTCTACAAGCTGCGCACTGACGTGCATGTTGCTGATAGTGACGGTTAATCGTGGTCGTTCTGCTGATCCGGTTATTTTAGAGCGAACGCGGTTTTTACGGAGAGAGCGGTTCAATAATTTTTTAGCGAGTGTCGTCATGATTATTTACCTGTCTTTCCTGCTTTACGCAAAATCTGTTCGTCAGCATATTTGATTCCCTTGCCCTTGTACGGTTCAGGTTTCTTTAGTTTACGGATCTCTGCAGCAACTTGACCAACTTGTTGTTTGTCGATGCCGGCTACAGTGATTTCCATTTTATTAACCGAAATTTGTACACCAGTTGGTGCTTTATACTTAACTGGGTGTGAAAACCCTAGTTGCATTTCGAGGTCGTTTCCGGCCATTGCAACGCGGAACCCAACACCGTTGACCTCGAGTTTCTTTTCAAATGCTTCAGTCACTCCAACGACTGCGTTGTTGAGCAGTGACCGTTGCAAGCCGTGTTGTGCTTTTGCGATTCGTTCATCGTCCTTACGAACGGTTGTTGCGGCGCCATCAGCGACGGTAACCGTCACGTCGCTCAGATGTGGTACAGTCAGTTCGCCCTTAGGCCCCTTAACAGTAATAACATCTGAATCGACCGTGATTGTCACGCCTGATGGAATTTGAATTGGTAGTTTTCCGATTCGACTCATGATTTAACCTTTCTTATTGATCTGAACTATTATTATCGTGTCTTGATGCTGCGGCATGCAGTATTTCTGATAAGTTTTTACTGATAGTTCCACTATCGTAACCTCGAGCTCGCAAGACTGCGACCACACCGTCTATAGCAGCATTCATCGCTTCCGACTTACTATCGAAAACTATTTCGCTTGTACTCTTCGGCGCATCTTCCATATCTAGTAAACCTTCAGTAAAACTTCACCGCCAAGCCGTTGCTTAACTGCTTCTCCGCCAGTTATAACACCTTGGGATGTAGAAATCAAGACGATACCACGGCCGCTTTTGACGCGGGGGATGTCGTCGGCTGATACGTACATACGTCGTCCGGGCTTACTCATACGAGTCAGCTCAGTAAACGTTGGATTTTCACCCGGTTTTGCGATAGTAAGCACCAGTGTATCTCGTGGTTTACCAGCTTCAGTTTTTACTTCGACAAGGTACTTGTTTTTAACAAGCTTGTCAGCGATGACTTTCTTGATTTTGCTCGCAGGAACGCGAACTTCTGTTTTGCCGACCATACTTGCATTTCGAATGCGGGTAAGAAGGTCAGCGATTGGGTCTGTTGATTGTAATGACATATTCTGATTATCCTTTCTTACCAGCTACTCTTTGTAATACCAGGGATGTTTCCCTTTGACGCTTGTTCGCGGAAGTTGATGCGGTTAAGACCAAATTTACGCATGTAGCTTCGTGGACGTCCGTGAAGGAAGTCTCGGTTTTTCCAGCGTGTGGGGCTGCTGTTCTTTGGAAGAGCCTGCAGGCCATCTTGGTCTCCGAGTTCTTTGAGCTCGGCACGCTTTGCCGCGTATTTCATAATCATTTTCTTTCGCTTTTCGTCTCGTGCGATCATTGATTTCTTAGCCATATTATCGTACTCCTCCTTCTTTTTCGAATGGGATACCAAACTTTTCTAGAAGAGCACGGCTGTGCACCTTGTCTTGGCTATCAATAGTAAATGTTACCTGTAGTCCGTGAAGTACTTGTGTTTCTTCAAAGCTCAGCTCTGGAAAAATAGATTGCTCTACGATACCAAGGCTGTAGTTTCCCTGACGGTCAAATGCTTTTGCCTTCACACCGTGAAAGTCACGAACTCGGGGCAACGCAACGTTTACAAGTCGGTCGAGGAATTCGTACATGCGAGCTCCGCGTAGTGTTACAGAAACACCAACTGGGGCGCCCATGTTTGCACGGATTTTAAATCCGGCGATAGATTTCTTTGCAAGACGTTCTGTTGGGGCTTGTCCAGTAATTTTAGTGAGCGTGTTTTTGACAGTTTCGAGGTTTCGCTTGTCGTCCTTGCTTTTCCCCGTTCCTACACTAACCGTAATTTTCTGAAGCTTTGGTACTTGGTGTACGTTTTCAAGCTGTAATTCGGTTTGTAGTTCCTTCTGATACGTCGATACGTAGAGGGCTTTCAAACGAGGAGCAGTCGAGGTAGCGGCTGTTTTCGTAGCCATTACTTGATCTCCTTATTCTTTAATGCTTTAGCCAGTCGCACTTTTGTGCCGTCGGCATTCTTCTTTAGGCCAACACGACTCGTCGTGCCAGCTTTTGAATCAACCACAAGCGCAACTTTCGAGATGTCCATAGGAACATGGATATCTTTTTTTCCGCCACGTGGGTTGAGTTGGCTTGGTTTAACGTGACGGGTCTTTTGACCAACACCTTCAACCAATACCGTGCCAGACTTGGTGTTGACTGATAGTACTGTACCAGTCGTACCTCGCTGGGCACCAGCGATAATTTTTACGTGATCACCTGTTCGTATACGTGGCATATTAGAGTACCTCCGGTGCTAAGCTGATAATCTTTGCGTAGCCCATTTCACGAAGTTCACGTGGAACCGGCCCGAAGACACGAGTCGCTTTGGGAGACTTGTCATCGTTTACAATAACGACTGCGTTATCGTCGAAGGCAATCGTACTACCATCTTTACGGTTAATACGGTTACGTGTTCGGACAACTACAGCTTTTTGCACGGTCTTCTTCTTTACTGCACCAGTTGAGTTTGCGTCTTTGACAGTACAGACAATAATGTCGCCGACTTTAGCAAATCGCTTCCTGGTGCCACCGAGAACGCGGATACAAAGGACTTCCTTTGCGCCACTGTTGTCGGCTACTTTTAATCTACTTTCTTGCTGAATCATGTTACTTCTCCTCGGCCTTTTCTACGTCGGCTGCTGGAGATTCTTTTTCCATGACCGTTTCTTTTACTTCTTTAATTTCGAGTGAGCCTTTAGAGCGTTCTTCGATTTTAGCGAGTGTAAAAGCTTTGGTTTTTGAAACGGGACGGATTGTTGCAATAGTAACAGTGTCGCCCATGTTCGCTTCATTTTTCTCGTCGTGTGCTTGGTACTTCCGTTTGACCGAATACTGCTTTTTGTAAATCGGGTGGGTTTCACGAGATGTTACAGTGACAGTAATCGTTTTGTCACGCAAATCAGAAGTGACAATGCCGGTGAGTGATTTCGCCATACTAGTTGTTCTCCTTTTCTGCGTTAATTTTGGTAAGTATCTGAGCAATCTCTTTTCGGTATTGAGTAATAACCCGTGGGTTTACTAGCTCGCCTGCAGCCAATGATTGGCGTGCTGCGAACAAGTCTGCTCGCTTGTCGGTCAATTGTTCCTGCAGGTTCTTTTCAGATGTAACTGCTGGTTTCTTTGCTGACTTAGCTGCTGGCTTTGTTGTTGCAGTGGTTTTCTTGTCTGCCATGATTATGCATCCTCTCTCTTGATAAACTTCGTTTTAACCGGAAGTTTGTGAGCGGCAAGTCGCATAGCTTCACGAGCGACTTCTTCGGTAACACCCTTCATTTCAAACATCACCGTGCCAGCTTTTACCTTGGCTGCGAAGTACTCAGGGTTTCCTTTTCCACTTCCCATTTTCACGTCTTGTGGCTTTTTAGTCACCGGAGTGTGTGGGAAGATACGGATCCAGATTTTACCACCACGTTTGATGTAGCGAGTCATCGCTTGACGTGCAGATTCGATCTGGCGGCTGGTTACTCGTTCGTTGCTTTGACTTTGGAGACCGTAGTCGCCAAACGCCACGTAGTTGCCACGAGTTGCGTTGCCGTTATTCTTGCCGATACGAACTTTTCGATATTTGGTCTTTTTCGGTAATAACATCGATTAGCTCCTTTCGCCTTTATTGATCCATACTTTGACGCCGACAACACCAGCACCGTTTGGCATCATAGCCCGGGCTGAGTGGAAGTCTACGTCTGCACGAAGTGTATGTAGTGGAACTGATCCAAGTGATACTTTTTCCATGCGCGCCATTTCAGCGTTGTTGAGACGACCAGAAACCTGGATACGGATACCAACAGCACCTGCATTCATTGTATTCTGTGCGCTCATTTTCGTTGCACGGCGGAAGTTGATACGTCGTTCGAGTTGACGGGCAATGTTTTCAGCTACAAGCTTTGCCGCAAGTTCTGGACGCTTCACTTCTTCGATATTGATACGAACTGGTAAGCTGCCGATTTTTTCAATCGATTTCTTCAGCTCTGTAACACCAGCACCACCGCGACCAATCACAACACCAGCTTTTGCTGTGTGAATAGTAATGGTAATAAGATTAGCGCTTCGCTCGATCTCAATACGGTTGATAGTTGGTCGTGATTCGAACTTCTTTTCGATCAGTTCACGAATCCGGATGTCTTCAGCAAGCCACTTTGCAAAATCTTTCTTCCCAGCGAACCAGCGTGAGTCCCAGTTCTTGTGAACTTGCAAGCGGAAGCTAATTGGGTTTACTTTTTGACCCATATTACTTCTCCTCTTCTTTCTTAACTTCTGGTTTTTTCGCAACTGGTTTCTTGACTGGCTTCACAGATCCAGATACTTCAACGAGTATATTCGTAGAGATTTTCTGGAATGGAAGTGCCATACCACGCATGTGTGGCTTAAAGCGCTTCATACGTTTACCGACCGTCACACTCATGGTTGAAATAATGAGCGTCTTTGTGTCGAGTCCGTGGTTGTTCGATGCATTCGCAACGGCGCTTTGGATAGCTTTTTTAACTGGTATCGCTGAGCGTCGAGGCACGTGGTCAAGGATGACGAGTGCGTCGGCAACAGTTCGGTTACGAACCAGGGCTGCAACAATGCTCACTTTACGTGGAGCAATGTCGACGCCTTTTGCGTACGATCGCACGACAAACTGCTCTGGTGCAGTAGCTGCTGGTTTGGCTGCAGCTTTCACGACTGGTTTCTTTGTTGTAGTAGTATCAGCCATGATTATTTCGCCTTACCACCGTGCTTACGGAATTTACGCGTAGGACTAAACTCACCGAGTTTGTGCCCGACCATGTTTTCTGAAACGTATACAGGAACGTGTACTTTACCGTTGTGAACCGCAAAGTTCTTACCAACCATTTCTGGTGTAATGGTACTCGCACGCGCCCATGTCTTGATGACCGTTCGATCGTCGCTGGTTAGCTTCGCCACTTTTTTCTGAAGCTTGGCGTCGATGAATGGGCCTTTTTTGAGTGAACGACTCATATCTTACCTCTTCCTCTTCGCGTCGTGACGTGATTTCACGATCATATTGTTACTAGATTTACGTCGGCGTGTTCGGTAACCAAGTGTGAGCTGACCCCATGGAGTACGAGGAGCTTTACCAGGACCGTGTGAACCACCGTCACCACCACCATGTGGGTGATCGGTTGCATTCATAACGACACCACGGACAGATGGTCGAATACCTTTACGGCGGTTACGACCGGCAGATCCGATTTTGACGTTTTGGTGTTGGACGTTGCCGACAACACCGATGGTTGCTTCACACTCTACGCGGAAGCGTCGGACTTCTCCTGATGGTAGTTTTACCTGAGCGTAGTCGCCTTCACGAGCCATCAGCTGTGCTTTTGCACCTGCTGAGCGTACCATCTGAGACCCTTTACCAGGGTGCATCTCGATAGCGTAGATCATGGTACCGACAGGGATTCGTGAGAGTGCCATGCGGTTTGATGCTTCAACGGCTGCATCTTCACCAGTTGCAATCTTTTTGCCTTTCTTCATGCTGGTATCAGCCAGGATGTAGTGATAGAGACCGTGTTGATCTTTCACTCGGGCAATACGAGCAGATCGGTTTGGATCGTATTCGATTTCTTCAACCGTTAGTTCTAGACCAGCGGCAAGCCGGTGGTTCATCAAACGGTGATGTCGTTTTACACCACCACCGCGGTGACGGACAGTAATACGACCAGTGTTGTTTCGTCCAGCGTTTTGCTTCTTGCTCTTTAAGAGGCTTTTAAGCGGTTTTCGTGTGGTGATTTCAGAATAATCTTCTGACGTCATACCACGACGAGCTGGAGTAGTTGGGTTGTAAGGTTTAATAGCCATTACTTAGACTCCTCTTTCGCTGCTTCCGGTTCTTCGAACATTTGGATTGAGCTACCTTCTGCCAATGTAACGTAAGCCTTTTTACTGTCTTTACGTTTGGTTGTGCCAGGATAGCGGTTTTTACCTTTTGAAAAACGAATTGCTTTTCCAGATTGAACAGCTGTCGAGACAGTCTTGACTGTTACTTCGAATTGTTCAGCTACTGCATCGGCAATTTGTTGTTTGTTGGCCGTAAGTGGCACGTTAAATACATAGGTGTTCTGCGCAGAAAGGCCGTAGGCTTTTTCTGTTGCGCGTGGCGTAATAAAGATTTTCATTATTTTGCCTCCTTCTTAGCAAGCCATTGCTCGATAACCGGCAACGCGCTTGGCGAAATCACGATGTGATCTGCATTTAAGATATGGAACACGTTTAGGTACGTTGCACGAACAACCATAACATTCTGGATGTTGCTACTCGCGCGCAGTAGTTCTTGTGATTTCTCCTCAACAACAACGAGTGTTTTACGGCTCAGTTTGTTATCGGTGAGAAATTTTGCCACTTCAGATGTCTTACCTGAGGTTGTAATATCTTTGACGATGATTTTCTTTGCAGTGTTTGCAAGTGTTAGCGCTTGACGTACGGCAACTCGCTTCGACGTTGTAGACAACTTCTTAGAGTAGTTTTCGTTACCGCGTGGGCCGAACACAACACCACCACCGCGCCAAATAGGGTTACGAGTCGAACCAAATCGAGCACGTCCTGTCCCTTTTTGCTTCCATGGTTTTTTACCACCACCGCTTACTTCGCCGCGCTGCAACGTACGAGCCGCTGATTGGCGTGAGTTTGCGAGGTAGCTGTCATACGCGAGCTTCAAGAGCTCGTGGTTCTGAACTTCTACGTTAAATACGTTTGTTGGTAGTGCAGTTGTTGCTGCTTTTGTAGTCTCAGCCATTACGATACCGCTACCTTTCCTGCGAAGCCATTAACGACAATAAGGCCCTTACGAGGACCTGGTACTGCGCCTTTAAGGCCGATAAGATTGTTGGTCAGGTCGATGTAGGCCACTTCAAGATTCTTTACAGTCACTTGGTCGTGTCCCATTCGGCCAGCCATACGTTTACCTTTAAACACTTTTTGTGGGTACATAGATCCGATAGATCCGCCCTTACGGACGACGCCATTCCCACCATGTGAGCTAGCGCTTGTTTTAAAGTTGTGGCGTTTTACCGTTCCGGCAAAACCCTTACCTTTTGAAGTACCTGTAGCTTGGACTTTGTCGCCCAGCTCAAATGCACTTACGTCGATAGATCCACCAACAGTCAAATCTGTTGGAAGTTCATCAACACGGAATTCCCGAATATACTTCGGCGAAATTTTGCTAGACTTTACGTGTCCAGCGACGGCCTTGCTCAGGTTCTTACCCTCTCCCATAGCCACTTGAACTGCGTTGTATCCGTCGATTTCGACAGATTTTACCTGAGTCACAGTCACAGGGCCTGCTTGAATAAGGGTAACTGGCGTTGCAGTCCCGTCTTCAGCGAGGATTTGGGTCATACCAATTTTGGTACCGAGAAGTGCTTTCATGCCTTCATTCTCCCATTTAAAACTCCCGGCGGCTGGTAGTATCTGTCGAGTAAATCTCTAGACTTTCCAATTCGCGCTGGGAATAAGTTGTTATTACGTAATAAGTTACCATTTAAACGTACCACAGAAACCAGGGTTGCGTCAAGCGTTGAGGACATTGATAAATAGCTACTTTCGTGTAGAATATTGTCCAAGTGGTACTCGCCGAGATAGCCTCTGCGTTTTATAGCTCTGAGGAGTTACCATGTCAAAGTTGTCCCTTGTTGACAAACAACTCATCGGTTCGATGGGAGGGTCGTACTTCGGGGAGATGTTAGTGCTCCCTTCGGGCGCAACCGTTCAAGGTCCGCTGCAGCTCGGCGAAGACCCCGAGGGGAACATTGAGATGATCGAGGAATTGATCACTTGACCCCGCAATGAGCCCGTACGTTCACTCGCCGAAGGCCCGCAACACAGCGGTGCCCTTCGGCTCGAAGTGAGCGATGGGCTCTTTTCATTTCTGATACTTTTATAGTTGTATACTTATATGCATGAGGCATGACAACCGAACTGTTCAAAAAGCGTCACTGGTAATACCGCATCGAGGGACCGGTAAGCCGCTTGTGCTGGGCGGTATACTGCTCATTATATCGAGTGTATATGTATACGGTATTCTCAGTACTGTATCCGGGCTTCATGCGATGTACGACGAAACGAGCGCACGAATTACGGAAAACAGTATCCCCCTGACGCAAGCAGTACGTGTGAGTGAGAAGACTCGTCCGATCACTATGATGCTGAAAGACCCGTTTCGTGAGTCAGGACGGTGGCTGTATGTATCGTCTACTCACCCACTTTCAGCTGATTTCCGTGCCAATACTCTCGTTGCCTCTGACTTGGCAGAAGGCGGCACTAGCCCTATGAAAATTGCCGCACGCATTAAACCATCACTCTCAGCGTTATTTAATGCAGCCGAGAAAGACGGTGTGCGACTGGTGCTTTCGAGCGCATACCGCTCCAACGCGCAGCAAACGGCCGTTTATGACCAATACGTCCAGACACAGGGCGTAGCCGCCGCCAAACGCTTTGTGGCTAGTCCTGGAGAGAGTGAGCACGCTACTGGCCTTGCAGTCGATATCAATACCTACTCGGACGCTTGTGACGTAGACGAAGCCGCATGTGCCATATCGGAAGAAACCGCTACGTGGCTAACGTTGCATGCGGCGGAATACGGGTTTATCTTGCGGTATCCACCAGGCAAAGAAGAAGAAACAGGTGTAGCAAACGAACCATGGCACTTCCGCTATGTTGGTGACGGCGCTGCGTCACTCATGGCATCTGGGCTAACGCTCGATGAATTTGTCGAAAAAGTTGACCCGAGTCTACTTAGATAACGATGCCGGCAGGCAAAAAGTACGACATTATTCCAATGACCAGAAGTACGGCGTACCAGATTTTACGATCGGACTGGTGTTTTTCAAAATACTTTACGAAAATAATGCCCAGCAGTAGCCCAATCGGTACGGCATACAACGGCAGACCGCCAACGCTAATCGGCGATTGGAACTTCAGCCATAAGGTTCCTAGCAGGGCTACAACCACCAGTTTGAGGAAATAGCTGCTGTCACTTTCAAACATCCGCTCGCGGTAGGCGGCTATGCCCGTAACGGGTTTCTTCTTTTGTGGCGTACTGCGCGTCGACGCTTTTTTACTAGACTTCTTCTTTGACGAGACGCTTGAAGCTTTCTTAACTGGGGTTTTTGTTTGTTTTTTTGCAGGCATATCAGTGCTATTGTAGCAAATTCTTAAACATTAGCAATATATGTTGCGTCGTCGTTAGGCTTACGCTATACTTTCTCCATGGCAACGAAAAAAACTACAACAAGCACAAAATCACGAGCAACTAAGGCAAAGAAACCTGCCGCTGCAAGGACTACTAAGTCACGAAAAGCAGCGCCGCGTAAGAAACAGGTCAGAACAGAGTCGTTTAAACTATCAAGAAACGATCGACCGTTTCTATCGTTTAATCCTACAATCCAGACCGTTTATTGGATTATTCTCGGGGTTGTCGTGATCGCGTTTACCGCTTGGATTATGAAGCTCCAAGCAGATATCAACACGATTTATGACCAAATCGATGCCAATGATTCGTTTGTTATCGATGAACCAGCACTCAAGAAGAAACAACAGTAGTTTTCTACAACGCAAAAAAATCCCTGACTATCAGGGATTTTTTTATTTGGATAAATCCAGCGTTACATGCGGATTTCTGCGTCAACACCAGCTGGAAGGCTGAGGTTTTGCAATGAATCGATAGTCTTTGGCGTCGCATTGGTAATGTCGATAAGACGTTTGTGCGTACGCATTTCGAATGCTTCCCCACCTTGTTTGTAGACATGCGGACTTTTTACCACAGTGTATGTGCTTTTACGTGTCGGTAGTGGCACAGGGCCTGCTACGGTTGCACCAGTACGGATAGCCGTATCGATGATTTGTTTTGCTGATTGGTCGATCACTTTGTGATCATATGCTTTTAGGCGAATCCGAATTTTCAATCCGGCGTCTTTAGTATCTGCCATATGTTCTCCCATATTTCTCACCGGCACTAACGCGGCCGATCTGCGACACCGTAACCTCGAGCTCGAATCGGAATGAGTCATCGTCTGGCTGAGTTTTCGGTGTGATTATTTGTTACATTATTGTACTATATTACCCGCAATAAGTACAGACTATACCTTTTGAACTGCGAGATCACTGAAGTAGTGATTACGCTGCATTGTCTGCTGGGTGTTCGTATGTTGCGTATGCAGCTTCTTGGTGTATGATCGTTTGTATTTGTGCCGGTAAAAGATTCATTTGCAGCTCAGATGCTTTAGCCCCCAATCGTAAGGTTGCTTCTCCAAGATTTCCGCGAAAGCGATACTCTTCGGACTCGACACGCTTACGTTCATCGCCCTCTGGCAGATTACCTGATTGAGCATACAAGTGGATTGAGGTTGCTGCTAGCGTATGAATCCCCTGAAGCGTCACCAAGTCAGATGCCGCTTCAATCAAGTCATCTCTTCTGGAATCGGATGGAGGTATGTCATCAATTCTGGCGAGTGTAAGTGCGTGATGTTTGTCTATGGCGTCAGCCCCTTGAATATATAAGCGATCCGTACAGACTACCTCCCCGCCGTGATTAGATTTTCGCTTTCTACTACGTCCACTAAATTTCATATCTATACTATACCATAAATATGATATAATCGGCATTGTTCGCACCTACTACTGAGGAGTTACGGTTATGAGCTTTGACGTTGATGTCATCAATGGACTCGACAGAGTGGTTAAAAACCACTCTCATCAACTAGGTCAGTACTGGCTCTTCTACGGATCCAGTCTGCCGGACTCAATGGACTCCAGCTATGAAGGGTACTTCAGGTGGCCGCGAGGATTCGCTCGCAGAGAGCTGAAGAGCTACATGTCGAAGCATCATCCAGATGTCCAGTTCAAAATCTATCTCGGAGGAGGTCGTCGTCGCTGGAGAACCGGCAGCATGCGGATCAAGTTCAAGTGACGAACAAACACTCCCACCCCGCCAGCTCATCGAGTAGACCTCGTCGGTCCTCTGGACTGGCGAGGTCTACTCAGAATTATTAATAGGTGTATATGTCGCATCGTCACGATCTCTAGAATCCTAGATGCGATCATCAATCATCTGTTGTAGCAAACCGAGCAAATAGCCAACATCATTTCTCTCAAACATGGCCGTATAATCTTTGCATATACTATGCTTATATGATATAGTACTTTTATCATCTAACTGGAGAAGCAGATATGAGTATAGGGAACCAAGAAGGACAGCATACGAGACCAGAGGATGCGCTAACATTCGGTGACGTCGGTCCAAACGTATATTTCACTACTTATGTGCCCGCTACCAAGGATTCAGCCGGTAAAGTTATTCATCGAGGAGTATTTAAAGGCTCACCAGACTTTGAAGGTGAATGCGTAGACCCTGGATATTTCGTAGACGCTCATCTAGAAGAAAGTTCAGATGGTGAGCCAGTAGCAGCTAGACTGGCTCTAGTAGTACTAGGCATTACCCCAAATTCATCGGGTGATTGGGGAGAAATTGTAACAGTTGAGCGTGATCCAGATCAAGATTGAATCTAACACTTGCTAATAATAAAAAACCTCCGCATAGGAGGTTTTTTATTATTAGCGGGCTGTACTGGATTACTTAGTAATCTTAGTCACAACACCAGCACCAACAGTCTTACCACCTTCGCGGATAGCGAAGTTAAGACCTTGTTCCATGGCAATTGGAGCGAGGAGTTTTACCTTAAAGGTAATAGTGTCACCCGGCATAACCATTTCTTTGTCAGCTGGAAGCTCTACTTCACCAGTTACGTCCGTGGTACGGAAGTAAAATTGTGGTTTGTAGCCTTTAGCGAAAGGAGTGTGTCGGCCACCTTCTTCTTTCTTAAGGATATACACTTCAGCATCAAATTCAGTGTGTGGTGTTACTGAACCTGGTTTCGCAATCACCTGACCGCGTTCGATTTGTTCACGTTCGATACCACGAAGAAGGAGTCCAGCGTTGTCACCAGCTTGTCCTTGGTCGAGGTTCTTCTTAAACGCTTCGATACCAGTAACAGTAGATGTCTGAGTCGCTTTAACACCAACGATTTCAATTGGTTCGTTGATCTTGATGATACCTTGTTCGATACGACCAGTTGCAACAGTTCCACGGCCTTTGATTGAGAATACGTCTTCAATCGGCATAAGGAATGGCTTGTCGAGGTCACGAGTTGGTTCAGGTACGTAGCTGTCAAGCGCCGCAACCAGTTCCATAATCGCATCTTCAGAAGCTGCATCACCTTCGAGTGCTTTTGTCGCAGAACCTTTGATGATTGGAGCGTTGTCGCCGTCAAATCCGTTTTTGTCGAGGAGTTCACGAACATCCATTTCAACAAGTTCAACGAGTTCTTCGTCTGCAAGGTCCATTTTGTTCAAGAAAACAACAATCTTCGGTACACCGACCTGTTTCGCAAGTAGTACGTGTTCACGAGTTTGTGGCAATGGGCCATCGTTTGCTGCAACGACGAGGATTGCTCCGTCGATCTGTGCTGCCCCAGTGATCATGTTCTTTACGTAGTCGGCGTGCCCTGGCATGTCAACGTGTGCGTAGTGACGTGCTTCTGATTCATACTCCTGGTGAGATGAAGCAATGGTAATACCACGAGTTCGCTCTTCTGGAGCGTTGTCGATCATTGCGTAGTCAACTTTTTTATTCGTGTCTGATGGTAATTTTTTAGCAAGAACCGTTGTGATTGCTGCTGTTAGTGTTGTCTTACCGTGGTCAACGTGTCCCATAGTTCCAACGTTAACGTGAGGTTTGCTTCTATCGAAATCTGCCATATTAGCTAATTTCTCCTATTTTTAAATAATAATTTTAGCACGCAGTATAAAAACCTCGCAGAGCTATTGGTATAATTATACACTGCTGAGCTTTTTTAGTAAACGCCCCTAGTATGCTATTTTGCAGGGTCAGATTTTACTTGCACATCTGGGATAAACAATTCTCGTTTTGTGCCAGCTTTCCAGGCAGTCAGCGCCCACCCTATTGGCAGTACATCGTGATACCCAATCAGGTCTGCCATACGCCGTAGCACCCCACCAGGGAATCCGGCAAACCGAAGCTTCTTCCATTCAAACACCGCCCATCGGTGTCCGACTGGCACCACCGACGGAGGTTGAACCGCTTTATACGGCTTTTTCGAGCCGTTGATATGCTTCGCTACATAAATGGCGTCGTGCAGCGCTGTCTGGGCCAAGCCTGCGAATGGTGTTGCGGCGTTATCACCAATCACGTATACATCTGGGGCAGCAAGCATATATTCGTTGACGATGGCATTATGCCGCTTATCGAGTGTAAACAATGCTTCATTATTCTGAAAGAACGGAGCATTTGCTACACCGGACGTCCATATGACAGTCTGTGTCTTCAGTGGTTCGCCATTGACTATCAGCGAGTCAGCCGTTAACCGTTCGACTTTTTTATTTACCTCAACGTTAACGCCAAGCTTCTCTAGTCGTTTATGTGTGACGGCACTTGTCTTTTCAGACATTCGAGGTAGGACGCGAGGGGCCGCTTCGATAAGGCTAATTTTTGCATGGTTCGGTTCGGTTGCCTTAAAGTGTTTTCGCAGCACTCGCAGATACTCACCCAGGGCTCCGGCAAGCTCTACGCCAGTTGGACCGCCACCAATAATCACATAGTTGTGCTCGTCGTCGCTGCCATCGCTGAGCTCCTCAACCAAATGCTTCTGTAAGGTTCGAATCTCTGATTCGGATTTTATGCCAAACGAGTACGTGTCTAGTCCGTCGATACCAAAGTAGGTTGTAACACTGCCGAGGGACAGGACTAGTTTATCGAATTTGTAACGGCGATTCGATGTGCCGACGACTTGCTTGTTCTCTGGGTCATAGGTCGTGATGGTATCGTTAACAATCCGAACATTCGGTACTTTCTTGAATATTTCTTTCAGCGGCACCCAGCTTTCCTTGTGGCTGTGTCCGGTTGCTGTACTGAACAATGCGGGATAGTATTGGAAATTCGATGAATTTGATATCAGCGTGATGCTGTGCGTTTTCTTTTTTGCGAGCTCGAGTGCAGTTTTAATGCCACCGAAGCCGCCACCGACTATAACAATATTCACTATTTTTACCCCTACACGTATGTATTTTTGTACTGATATTGGCTCTAGTATAACAGACTAGCGGCGTGCTTCACGAATTACAATATGCTGCAATACGGTCAGCACTAGGCTAATAGAAATCAGATGTCCCGGCGTATGCACCCGACGAAGTGTTGCGCCTGGAATGTGTGTATCAATTTTTCTAATGGTCGGATCGTACGGCGAATATACATTCACATACTGGCTCGCATCTTCTACGCTCATCGAGTCTACGATACTATCTGCTTGAAGCATCGAGTCTTTAAACGCCGGATTTTTTTTATACAAGTAGGGTGATACACGATGCGTTTTGACGTTTTTACCCAAAATGGTAATAACTTTTGATACAGCATGTTTGTGAGTATAGCCGATTGCCGTCACGACAGAACCACCAGCACTTTCCCCGACTAACACAATGGTGTCTGCGGTTGCTCGATCGATGGCGTCGGTGACTTTTTTGACTTTATCAGCATAGGACTCCATTGTTGAACGCCATTTCATCGGCACAAACTCGACGCTTAGACCTCGACGCTTCCAGGTCTTGAGTGCAGTTGCCCGCACGCCATCATAGCTGTCGCCAAGTCCCGGGACATAGATGATGTGCGTCGTAGCCACGTTGGTAAGTTTACTTACTCGAACGCTGTTCGATAATTTCTTGCGCAACGTTAGGTGGAACTTCTTCGTACTGAGCAAGCTCCATCGTGCTAGCTGCACGGCCTTGACTCATTGAACGAATGTCGCCGGTATACCCGAACATGTTCACTAGCGGTACGAATGCTTTTACAAGCTTAGCACCGCCGAGTAGGTCTTCCATGGCTTCAATACGGCCACGTCGTGAGTTTAAGTCACCAATAACATCACCCATAAATTCTTCTGGAGTTGTTACTTCGACGCGCATAACTGGTTCGAGGAGAATTGGTGTTGCCTGCTTGACGCCGTCACGGGTTGCAATTGATCCTGCAAGCTTAAAGGCTAGTTCAGAAGAGTCAACATCGTGATAGCTTCCGTCGTGAAGTGTCGCTTTTACGTCGACAACTGGGTAACCAGCAATAACTCCACCGTCGAGAGTCTCACGAATACCCTGTTCAACCGGTTTTCGATACTCTTGAGGAACAGAACCACCTTTAATGAGGTCAATGAATTCAAATCCTTTGCCGGGTTCGTTTGGTTCGAATTTAACCCATACGTCACCGTATTGGCCACGTCCACCAGATTGCTTAGCGTGTTTACCCTGAACATCACTGGTGCCTTTGATAGACTCACGGAATGCAACCTGTGGTTCACCAATATTTGCTTCAACATTAAATTCTCGTCGCATGCGGTCAATCAAGATATCGAGGTGTAACTCACCCATTCCTGACATAATCGTTTGACCAGTCTCTTCGTCGGTATGCACACGAAAGGTTGGGTCTTCTTCGGCAAGTCGTCCGAGCGCGATACCCATTTTTTCTTGGTCAGCTTTTGTCTTCGGCTCAACCGAAATAGCCACTGGAGGCTCTGGGAAAGTAATACTTTCAAGTGCGATAGGTTCGCTCACATCACATAAGGTGTGACCAGTAAACGTACTCTTTAGACCGACCACTGCGGCGATGTCACCAGCGTGGATCTCGTCGATTTCTTCTCGTTTATCAGCGTGCATACGAACGATTCGTCCGACACGCTCTTTCTGTCCGGTCGTCGTGTTCAAGACATGACTTCCGGCTTTTAACGTACCTGAGTAGACACGCACGAAGATAAGTTTACCAACGAATGGGTCAGTTGCAATTTTGAATGCGAGTCCAGCCATCGGCTCTGTGACGTCTGGTTTTCGGCCAACTTGGTCGCCAGTTTTTGGGTTCGTACCCCAAATTTGATCAACGTCGAGCGGGCTTGGAAGGAAATCACCCATGAGATCAAGGAGTTTCTCTACGATAACACCACGACCATCTCCACCCGATACGAGGTAAAAGTCACCCGCGAGTACTCGCTTACGGAGTGCCGCAACGAGTTCGTCTTGAGAGATTGATTCTTCACCTTTTTCGAGGAACCGTTCGAATAATTCGTCATCTGCTTCAACGGCCGCTTCAACAAGCAGGCTGCGTGCATTTGTGGCTTTTTCGAGCATGTCTGCAGGAATCTCACCTTGTACAAGCTCTTTATCCGTGTAGTCAGAATAAGTGTATGCTTTCATATCGATGAGGTCTACGACACCGTTGATGTCTTTCTCAAAACCGATAGGAAGATGTACTGGAAGCGCATGTTTTGAAAGACGATTGTGAATAGTACTGAGTGATTTGTAGAAGTCACCACCAGTTTGGTTGATCTTGTTGATGAAGCAGATGCGAGGCACACCGTACTTGTTTGCCTGTCGCCATACAGTTTCAGACTGGGCTTCCACACCCATCTTGCCATCGAATACGGTCACAGCGCCGTCGAGCACACGAAGTGATCGTTCCACTTCGGCAGTAAAGTCGATGTGTCCAGGTGTATCAATGATATTGATTTTGCGATTTTTCCAAAAACACGTAACTGCAGCAGATGTGATTGTGATCCCACGTTCTTTTTCTTGAGCCATCCAGTCGGTTGTTGCACCGTCGCCTTCACCACGAACCACACCAATTTTGTGGGTCAAGCCTGTTCGGTACAAAATGCCTTCAGTCGTTGTCGTTTTACCAGCGTCGATATGCGCGATGATACCAATATTTCGATAGTCCTTTAGTGGGACGTCCTTTTGAGCCATATGAATTTTCCTCTTATCTCGTTACAGAATAATTAGTGATATTATTTTTTGCCATAAAAAACAGCAGTTATGAATAGTATAGCAGATTATGGCCGTTATTCGCTATGAGGTAAGCTTAGAACATGCATAATCTGCTTACCATTGAGCATGTCGTTCGCAATTGCATCCTCATGAGGATTGCCAGATTGTTGCTCCAAGTGGTCCAACACTAATGCCAATACCTTCGATCTTTTATCTTGCTCTGAGAGAGTAGCTAACTCTATCCGACAGGCCTGCCCACTTACAATCGTTCCACTAGGAATCATTGCCCCTATGCACCGTCCGCTCTTATGTGGGTTTCTATAGAAATATCGAGCACCACGAGTCATTGTAATTCTTGGAGCATCCCTAAAGATTTCTTTAAAATATGTATCGGCACATATCTGCATAACTATCAACAAGTCCTCATCTTTGGAGCCTATTTCATCAAATAGCGGAACTATCTCTGCCAGTAGTGGGTCAATCATTGCACTAAAATTATCGCTGCCAACGTCGACTGACTTTTGATGGCTAGGTTCAAAGCTTCGTTCGCTTACCATGACAGTATTTAATACCTTTTTACGCCACACTGCAACCATAACGATTTTTGTGGTATACTTCAGCCAACATGAGCAAGTCGTCGGTACAGCTTAGCTGCTTTTCGCCTCCAGTGATGCTGGCTACATTTTTAATCGAGATTAGTTTTGCAGCCTACGTGCTATGGCGCTATAAAATGACCACGATAACTAAGCTTGTCGTCAGTATCCTAACATTTCTAGCGGTGTTTCAAGGCACTGAATATTTATTATGTGGCGGAATGGGCGTTAGTGGCGGTACATGGTCACGAGTAGGCTATAGCGCTATCACAATGTTGCCACCCCTCGGTTTACACCTCATGCACGCGCTAGCTGGCAAACGATCAAAATATCTCGTTCCCACGGCCTACCTTACAGCGGGCGCGTTCATTGCCTATTTTACGTTCGGCGTGCAAGCAATCTCAGGATACACCTGCTACGCGAACTATGCAGTGTTCGACACGGCGACCGGCGGCTCATCACTATTCTTTGGCTTATACTACTATGGATGGCTCCTCACGGGGCTCGGAGCAGCCCTTAAACTAGCCAGTGACGTCCCGAAGCGTAAACCGGCACTCTATGCGTTGATGTTTGGGTACCTCGGCTTCATTCTACCGACGGCAACGGTAAATCTGATAGATCCAGAGACACTTTCGGCAATACCGTCAATCATGTGTGGGTTTGCGGTGATATTAGCTTTCGTACTGGTTGGCAAAGTGGCACCCGAATCGATTGCCGCGAGAAACCCTGGGAAATCTTTGCGGATTAAACTGCCGTTCTAACTCTTCAACCTGCTGTACCAATATAAAAAGGCTCCGTATTGGAGCCTTTTTTAGACACAGAGAATGTATTATCCTCGGGCGAAGTGAGCGAATGCTCGGTTAGCTTCAGCCATTTTGTGGGTGTCTTCTTTTTTCTTGAAGGCAGCACCAGTTTCGTTACATGCGTCAACGATTTCAGCAGCAAGTCGTTTTTCGTATGGCATACCTTTACGGCTACGTGCACTTTGTACGAGCCAGCTAAACGTATAGTGAAGTTGTCGGTGTCCAGACACAGGAAATGGAATTTGGTAGTTTGCACCACCAACACGGCGACTTTTTACTTCAAAGTTCGGAGAGATGTTCTTGAGGGCTTTTTCAAACACTTCAAGTGGCTCTTCTGACTTCATTTTCTTTGCAGCTTCTTCGAGTGCACCGTATACGGCACGCTCAGCAAGAAGTTTCTTGCCATCAAGCATACTTTTATTGATGAGACGCTGTACCATGACGCTTTGGTACTTACGGTCAGGTTTTAGCTCTCGCTGTAGTTTTCTAGTTACTTTACGTGGCATTACTTACTATCCTTTTTACTACCGTATTTAGAACGGCCTTGTTTACGACCAGCTACGCCCTGAAGGTCGAGCGCACCGCGAACGATGTGGTAACGAACACCTGGGAGGTCTGGGACACGTCCACCGCGTACAAGCACAACAGCGTGCTCTTGTAGGTTATGACCTTCGCCGCCAATGTATGCCCATACTTCGTCTTTGTTGGTGAGACGGACACGTGCAACTTTACGAAGCGCTGAGTTCGGTTTCTTTGGTGTTTTTGTGGTTACTTTGATACACACACCGCGCATAAGGGGCGCATTTTGGGTGGTATAACGAGTCTTGAGTGCATTGTATCCTTTGCCAAGGTGCGGTGAGCTACTCTTTTTTAGAGCAGTCTTGCGCGGCTTTCGCACTAATTGATTAATTGTCGGCATATAAAAAACATGGCTCCTAGATTATTACTATATTTGTCCTGGTTTTGAATCAGCATTCCATCACCAGATTATTATTCTGTAATTTGTAAACTTGTACACTGCTCACAAAAGAAGAATAACGAAACTCTTACCAACTAGTCTAGCAAAAGACACCTCTCCCGTCAATCTGTCTATGCAGAATGCTTTAGGTAGAGGTGCCTTGCTAAGACGAGGCCTTCGGTTATTACGCCGTCGTACTTAGCTCTTCAGCGATTTCTTCAGCAGAAAATGTCACTGAATCGTCGTCTTCGACGTTGTCTTCTTCGAGGTCACGAGCACCTGTCCCCACAGGGATCTTGCGTCCGATGATGACGTTCTCTTTGAGTCCGTGCAGTCTGTCGGCTCGGCCAGACGTCGCTGCATGAATCAGTACACGAGTCGTGTCCTGGAATGATGCAGCTGAAAGCCAGCTGTCGCTCCAGATAGAGACTTTGGTAATACCGAGAAGCAGCTGTGTATATTGTACGAGGTCTTGACCACCAGTAACTAGTTTTTCGTTCGCATCAACAACCGCTGATTTTGAAACGATGTCACCAGTCACAAATGAGCTGTCGCCTGGATCTTCAACTTGTACGCGGCTAAACATCTGACGAACGATGATCTCGAGGTGCTTGTCGGCAACATCTTGACCTTGTGCCGCGTAGATACGGAGCACTTCGTTGATGATGTATCGCTGCGTTGCTTCAGTGCCCTTGAGGCGCATCAGGTCGTGTAAGTTGAGTGAACCAATCGTTAATCGGTCTCCCGCAGACACAATGTCATTTGCTTTCACGACGAGCTGTGCGTTACCAGGAATTTCGTAGCGTACTGGTGCTGAAGCGTTTGCGGCAATCACAATCGTATCCTCAGCAAGATCTACCAGACCATCAAATGGTGCGGTGATTGGCTTTGCTGCGTTCTCACCTGCTGCGAGTACGTCGCCAGCTTTGACATTACTTCCAACTTTAACACCCATTGTGCGTCCCTCAAGCGCAATGCGCTCGACGTGGCCGGAGTCTGGTGTGACCTGAACAATATAGTTTTTACCATCTTCCCAGATGTCGACGGTACCAGCAGTTTCAGTCATTGAAGCCTGACCCTTTGGTGATCGAGCTTCAAAGAGCTCTTCAACACGAGGGAGACCTTGGGTGATGTCTCCACCAGCTACACCTGACGCGTGGAAGGTGCGAAGCGTAAGCTGCGTACCTGGCTCACCAACAGACTGTGCGGCAATAACGCCGACAGGTTGTGCGGCAGCCACCAAGTTACCAGTCGACATGTCGATTCCGTAGCTCTTTAGTGGTATACCCTTGAGATTTTTAGATGACAGTACTGATTGGATTTTCACTTCATCAATAGATGCATCAGCTTCGATAGCTTCTGCGGCTTCCATAGTGATGAGCTCGTCTTTCTTAACGTGGTTGCCAACTTTTTCGGCGGTGAATCGTCCGTACAATCGGTTTTTGAAGTCGATCATCGTCTCTTCTGTCTCGGCACGGCGTATAGCGAACCCATCGTCATCACCGACTTCGTCGGCTACGGTGAATACATCTTGCGATACATCAACCAGACGTCGAGTTAGATATCCGGAGTCGGCCGTCTTCAAGGCGGTGTCGATCAGACCTTTACGAGCACCACGAGTGGCGACGAAAGCTTCAAGTGAGGAAAGACCTTTCTTAAATGAGCTTCGAATCGGCAACTCAATTTCACGGTTTGTCGCGTCAACCTGAATACCAATCATTGCACTGGCAAGCTTGACGTTCGAGATATCACCACGAGCTCCAGAGTTGACCATGACGGAGATACTGGTGTCCATGTTCTTTAGTTGCTTCACGAGGAAATCAGAGACGTTGTTGTCAACCGTACGCCATGCGCCAACCGTGAGGTTGTATCGCTCGTCATCAGTGATGAGTCCTTGGTCGTATTGTTCAGAGATCAACGTTGTCTTAGCATCTCCATCGACCACAAATTCATCGACTTCGTTGAAGTGAAGGTAGTCATCTTTACCAGTCGATATGGCGGCAATGGTCGCGAATCGGAAGGCGAGGCCTTTCATGCGGTCAGCGGTAGCGGCTGTTTCTGTTGCGCCGTATTGGATGAAGATTTGAGCCAATACTTTCTTGAGCTGTTTCTTGTTCTGAATATTGTTGTCGTACGGGAAGTCTCTTGGCAGGATTTCGTTAAAGAAGACTCGGCCGAGTGTCGTGTTCCTAAGTTCACCCTTCGCAACAATCCGAATTGGGGTTTGTAGCTGAAGCTTCTTGTTATCGTACGCCATTTCAGCTTCATAGACATTACTATACGCTTTAACGTCAGTTGTCTGAGCACTTGGCTTCTCATATGTCAGATAGTAGTTACCGAGCACAACGTCCTGACCGATACTGAGTACCGGAGCACCATCTGCTGGTTTCAAGAGGTTGTTTGTTGCACTCATCAGTTCACGCGCTTCTTTTTGCGCGTCGTCAGAGAGTGGCAAGTGAACCGCCATCTGGTCACCGTCGTAGTCGGCGTTAAATCCGTTGGCTACGAGTGGGTGCAGCTGGATAGCTTTACCTTCAACAAGCTGCGGCATAAATGCCTGGATCGATAGACGGTGCAAGCTTGGTGCACGGTTGAGGAGAACGTATTTGCCTTCAATCACGGCGTCAAGCGCGTCCCATACAAGAGTGCTGCCAGATTCGATCAAGCGTGTTGCCGATCGAATATTGTGCGCGTGTTCACCGCGAATAAGCCAGCTAATAACAAATGGCTTGAATAGCTCAAGTGCCATTTGTTTTGGAAGTCCACATTGGTTAATCTTAAGCTTCGGCCCAACAACAATCACCGAACGACCAGAATAGTCCACACGTTTACCAAGAAGGTTTTGGCGGAATCGTCCCTGCTTTCCCTTCAGCATGTCTGAGATTGATTTCAGACGTCGTCGGTTACCCGTTGCATTGACTGCCCGGCCACCACGAGCTGCAGAGTTATCTATTAATGCATCGACTGCCTCTTGCAGCATTCGCATTTCGTTACGGCGAATAACTTCTGGAGCATTGAGGTCTACTAGCTTTTTCAAGCGGTTATTACGGTTGATAACGCGTCGGTACAAGTCGTTCAAGTCGCTGGTTGCAAAACGGCCACCAGTTAGCTGCACCATAGGACGTAGGTCCGGTGGAATGACTGGTATAACGGTTAGCGTCAAGCTACCCGGGTCGATACCAGCAGCCTGCATGCCCTCTAATACTTTAAGTCGCTTCAAAAGTTTCTTCTCACGTTGACCTTTTGCACCCTCGACCTCTTCGGAGAGCTGAGCGATCAGCTGTGGAAGATCGATTTCATCAAGCAATGCCTTCAGTGCAGGTCCGCCCATGCCGACAGTGACTAATTCTTCGTATTCTTCAGGAAGATTACGGTAGTCGGTCTCAGAAATCAGCGCACCTTTGACGAGGCTATCAAGCTGCGTCTTTTTCATGGTGTAGTTTTCTTCGAGCTCTTCCACTTCTTTTGTCTGAGCGGCAGCAAGTGTTTTTACATCTGCGCCTTCAGCTTCAGCTTCTTTTTCGTAGCGCATTTTGATTGCGGCACGACCAGCTTCGGTTTCTGCTTCAAGGTCGGCAAGCATTTTGTCGCGTGATTCTTCATCGCTTTTCAAAATGACATACGTAGCGAAGTAGGCAATGCGTTCGAGGTTTCGAACAGTCAAACCTACGAGCAAGCTCATCGCACTTGGTGTGCCGCGCATAAACCAGATGTGAGCTACTGGTGCTGCAAGGGTAATGTGACCCATTCGTTCACGACGGACGATACTTCGTGTCACGAGCTCACCATTCTTATCAATAGCTGCTTCACGAGAACGGACGCCCTTGAGTTTCGTATCGTGCGGGTTGATGTCCTTGACTGGACCGAAAATTCGTTCACAGAACAATCCATCTCGCTCTGGTTTTTGCGTACGATAGTTGATTGTCTCTGGTTTTGTTACCTCACCATGACTCCACTTCATTATGTCGTCAGGGCTGGCTACTGCGAGCCGTACTGCATCAAAGTCGGCAATACCTGAACCTGCGTTAGCTACTACACGTGCCATATTACGCCTCCTCCTTTTCATCATCTGTTTTAAATTCATCCGCTGTTTCAACATTAAGACCATCTTCTGCAAGGTCTACGCCGTCGGCTTCGTCAAGCACAGTTTCCTCGTCGTCGTCACCAGCAATGACTGTCGCTGCGGGAACTGACTTATCAGCTGGGCCAGCAGTGGCGATAACTTCTTCAGCGTCGATTACTTCGTTGACTTCATCGTTAAGTAGATCGACTCTAAGACCTAAGCCTTGAAGTTCTTTAACAAGTACGTTAAAGCTTTCTGGAAGTTTTGGACCGACAATTGGTTCGTCTTTAATGATACTTTCGTAGGCTTTTGCACGACCGTACACATCGTCGGACTTGATTGTCAGCATCTCTTGAAGTGTCGTTGCTGCACCATATGCTTCAAGTGCCCACACCTCCATCTCACCAAATCGCTGTCCACCGTTTTGCGCCTTACCACCGAGTGGTTGTTGCGTCACCATTGTGTATGGACCAGTTGAACGGGCGTGGATCTTGTCGCTCACCATGTGGTGAAGCTTGATGATGTGCATCACACCGACAGTCGTTCGTTCTTCAAATGCGTCACCGGTTCGTCCATCAAATAGTTGGCTTTTACCGTCGCGAGCAAGACCGGCTTTTTCAAGCTCGTCAGAAATAACTTTGTCTGGTACACCGTTAAATGGCGGCGTCGCAACCTTGTAACCGAGTGCTCGTGCAGCCATACCAAGGTGTGTTTCAAAGATCTGACCAATATTCATACGACTTGGCACACCGAGTGGGTTTAGGACTACATCGACAGCTGTACCGTCTTCCATGAATGGCATGTCTTCAATAGGAAGGATTCGAGCTACCACGCCTTTATTACCATGTCGTCCAGCCAGTTTGTCACCAACAGATATCTTTCGTAGCTGAGCTACAAAGATTTGAATCTGCATTAGTACACCAGCTTTGAGTTCGTGTCCGTTTTCTCGTGAGAAAATCTTTACACCAACAACTTTACCGCCACCAGCGTTGTTCATACGCTGTGATGTGTCACGAACGTCTTTGGCTTTTTCGCCGAAGATAGCGCGGAGCAGTCGTTCTTCTGAACTGAGTTCTTGCTCACCCTTTGGTGTAATCTTACCAACCAGTACGTCGCCGGCTTTTACTTCAGAACCAACTTGTACGATTCCTTCTTCGTCGAGGTGACGGAGTGATTCTTCAGATACGTTTGGAATATCACGAGTGATAATCTCTGGCCCAAGCTTTGTTTCACGAACTTCTACGTTGTAATCCTTGATGTTAATGCTTGTCAGACTGTCGTCTTTTACGAGGCGATCAGAGAGGACAATCGCGTCGTCCATGTTGTAGCCTTGCCATGGCATAAATGCAACCGTAAGGTCACGGCCGAGGGCAAGTTCGCCTTCTGCGATCGATGCACCTTCAATAAGTGTGTCACCGGCTTTTACCTTGTCGCCGCGGGTTACCCGAACTTTTTGGTTGATTGAGCGGTCATCATTACTTTTCGCAAAGTGGATCAATTCGTATTTCTTCACACCGTCTTTGTACTTGACGTGAATTTCTTTACCGTCTGCTCGAGTTACTTCACCAGCGTCTTCAGCACGGACCAGTTGGCTCGTGTTTTGAGCAACCACTGCTTCGACACCTGTACCAACAATTGGTGCTTCGGGAGTCAGTAGTGGGACAGCTTGCTTCTGCATGTTTGAACCAGTCAATGAACGGTCAATACGGTTTTTCTCAATAAATGGTACGAGGCTTGCGGTCGAACCAAGGATTTGTTTGTTGGCTGCGTCCATAAGTGTGACATCGCTGACGTCAACTTGCTCTGGAAGGAGGCCGTTTCGAGCAGACACACGTTCTGCTACAAACTTGTTTTTATCATCAAGTTCAGCTCCGGCATCGGCAATTACTTCGTTGATTTCTTGTGAGGCATCTAGGTAGACGACTTCATCAGTAACCTTGCCATCTTTTACTTTCAGGTACGGCGTCTCAAGGAATCCGTACTCGTTTACACGAGCGTAGCTGGCCATATTTAGTACCAGTCCAATGTTGGCACCCTCTGGCGTTTCTACTGAACAAAGTCGTCCGTAATGAGTTGGATGCGCGTCACGAACATCAAATCCGGCACGTTCACGAGATAGACCACCAGGTCCCATTGAGCTAAAACGTCGTTTGTGCGAAAGCTCTGAGAGCGGATTTACTTCGTCCATCAGCTGTGAAAGCTGTGAGCTTGCAAAGAATTCGCGTACGGCTGCAACAACCGGGCGAGCATTGATGAGTTGGCTTGGCGATACGTTTTCTAGGTCACTCATACTCATGCGATCCATAGCGTTTCGTTGCATGCGGAGCATACCAACACGGAATTGTCGTGCTACGAGTTCACCAACCAGTTTTACGCGGCGGTTTGATAGAGCATCGATGTCGTCTGCAGCATCTTGCGTGTTGTTCAGACGAATAATCTCTTTGATAATCGCGATGAGGTCTTCCATCTGGAACACACGGTTTTCAGTCGTGTTTGCAACATCTCGATCGAGGCGTTGGTTCAGCTTAAATCGTCCGACACGAGAGTAGTCGAACCGTTTGAAGTCGAAAAACATTTTTTCAATCATCTGGCGAGCGTTGTCGACAGTCGCAAGGTCACCTGGTCGAAGACGGCGATAGACTTCGATAAGAGCTTCGTTTGAACCTTTAGCGGCGTCCTTCTCGAGCGTTGCATCGATGTATTTCACTTCACCAGTATCAACATCTTCAAAGATCTTTTTGATTTCAGACGTCTTACCGTGGCCGAGGGCACGGATCAGTGTAGTAACCGGGAGTTTACGGCGACGGTCGATTTTGACGTAAATCGTACCATTCGCTGCTGTTTCAAATTCTAGCCATGCACCACGGCCTGGAATGAGCTTTGCGCCGTAGTTATTTCGTCCTGCCGCACTATCTGCGGTAAAGAATACACCTGAGCTTCGGATCAATTGGCTGACAACGACACGTTCAGTACCGTTGACGACAAAGGTACCGCGATCAGTCATCCACGGGTAGTCACCGAGGTAGATTTCTTGTTCTTTGACTTCGCCGGTCACCTTGTTGGTTAGCTCAACCATTGCGTGCAGTGGCGCGTCAAATGTTACGTTGTTTTCTTTCGCGAAGTACTCGGTTGTCTTCGGCTCTTCGAATCGGTAGCTACCGAAACGGATTTCAAGCTTTTGGCCGGTGTAGTCCTCAATAGGGTTTACTTCAGCAAAGATCTCGCTCAAACCTGTTTCGACAAACTCTTGCCAAGACTCTTTCTGGTGCTTGATTAGATTTGGTAATGGTAGTGCAGTATCCTCTTTCGTAAAAAAGACACGTTTTGCATGTTGTTGCTTCGCTGATGCCACGCTGATCTCCTCGCATTTGAACGTTGTTAATAGATTGATGGTGCCGGCGGACGAAGTAGGTACTAAGCATAGGGTAAACACGCAAAAAACGCCTCGCCATTGGCGTGCGTGTATATTTCACCCAGCTTATTCAATCTTCATTGGTGTCTATTATGAAGAACTTGGCTTGATTGGTCAAGTAGTTTTAGACGTTTTTAACGACTTTATCGATAATACCGTAGTCGACAGATTCTTTAGCGCTCATCCAAAAATCTCTATCAACGTCTTTTTCAATCTTAGACAGCTTCTGTCCGGTATTTTTTGCGAGGATCTCGTTTAATTGTTTTTTTAGATAAATTCCCTCACGTAGTGTAATTTCCTGGTCGGTAATCTTACCCTGTGTCCCCGAGCTTGGTTGGTGGATCATAATTCGACTACTCGGCAAGGCGTGTCGCTTCCCCTTTGTACCGCTGCTTAGTAAAAATGCACCCATGCTTGCCTGCAGACCAATACCGTAGGTTGCAACGTCTGGTTTAATAAAATTCATCGTATCGTAAATAGCTAGGCCGTCGTAGACGCTACCGCCGGGACTGTTTATGTACAGCGAGATATCAGCTGTCGGGTCTTCGTTTGCAAGGTGAAGGAGCTGGGCAACTACTACGTTTGCCGTGTGTTCATTAACGTCTTCACCAAGGAATATAATACGATCCTCGAGTAATCTAGAGTAGATGTCGTAGCCACGCTCGCCGTCACGAGTCTTTACAATTACGTTCGGGACTAAATACGAGTTACTCACGTTCGATACTCCTTCGGGCAATCTTCCCCTTGATTATTTCTTTTGCTGTAGCGGCGTACTGGTACATGCAATACAAGGCGACAGCTGACATCACTGCCTCTCTAGTCATCTTGCCGCTCTTTTCTACAAATTTAGGAAGTTCCATGAATATATATTAGCAAAAACTGGCACTCCGGTCAATTGAGTGCCAATATCTGCAACGTCGATATTATTGCTATGAATTGTATTCAACTAACGCGTCAACCGTCTTTTCAGTCAGCAAGCGGTTCGAAAGATCACGCTGTACTTCCGGTTCGCCAAAGCGTTTTAGCATCTCAGGGTTATTTGCGTATTCGGCACGGTACTTGTCGGTAAATGCTTCTAGCTCGTTCGGGGTTGTAGTGATCTTTAATTCTTTTGAAAGTTCCGCCAATACAAGACCTGCCTGGACGCGCTTCTCAGCAGATGGAGTGACTTCTTTCTTCTGCCAATCCTCTTTGTCTTTGTAACCTTGCGCAAGCATGTATTGCTCTAGCGTGATGTTTTGATACGTCAAGTTTTGCGTCATATCTTGCTCGATACTTCGTACTTGATCGTCAATTAATACTTGTGGTGTCGGCACAGTACTCACTTCCACTAGTTTCGCAACGAGCTCATCTTTGCGTTTGTTCTCGGCTTCATTGATTTTCTGTGTCTCAAGCTCTCGTTTAATATCGGCTTTAAGGTCCTTGAGCGTCTGGACTTCTTTGGCAGCACCCGACTTTTGCGCAAACTCGTCGTTCAGCTCTGGAAGCTGCTTCTCTTCAACTTTCTTTACAGTCGTTTCAAACACCACGTCTGCACCGGCAAGCTCCGCTACGTGGTAGGTATCAGGAAATGTAAGTTTTAGATCTTCTTTGTCGCCAGCTTTTTTGCCGACCAAACCTTCTTCAAATCCAGGAATAAATGAGTTACTGCCTAGTTCAAGTTTGTAGTCTTTTGCGGTTCCGCCTTCGAAGGCAACATCATCTTTTTTGCCGATAAAGTCGATAGTCACTTCATCGCCGTTTTTGGCAGCTCGTTTGACTTCTTTTTTCTCAGCCATGCCAGAACGCATGCGTTCAATAACTTCATCGACTTCTTTCGCGCTCACTGCAACCTTTGCTGTAGCAACACCGAGTTTCTTGTAGTTACCAAGTTTTACTTCAGGAACAATTTCGGTCTCGGCCGTAAACTCTAGTTCGGCGCCGGGTACAAATTTTGTCACCGCAACTTCCGGGCGAGATAGTGCCTGGAGGTTCTCAGACATAAACGCGTCTGCTACTGCCTTTGAAAGTGCGTTATCTACCGTCTCTTGGGCGAGTATATTTGGGTCGATATGTTTCGCCGCTACGCTTGCAGGTACTTTGCCTTTGCGGAATCCTGGTGCTTTTACGTCTTTTGCAAGCTTCGTCAATGCCACTTGCTCAGCAGCAGCGAGTTCTTCTTTTGATACTGCAATTGTCAGTTTAACTTTAGTGTCGCTGGTGTGTTGTACGGTTGTATTCATAAGGAGCAATTGTAACAGAGATGAAATGCTGGGTCAAAACCACTAAATGTTTAAAACTTTCCCTGCCCTCATGCCATGAGAATCCCTCACGCTCGTGCCGTGGCCGCATTGAGTTAACAATGAGTTAAAGCTTGCAGTTTCTTCGGCTGTGGGGTTTTTGAGGTGCCACATCAACGTGTATCCACCTGTTGAGCATGGATAAATCATCATCGAAAGCCGGCCGCTTGTAGGACTACCTCTCGGTATGTTACCTGGTAGATTTGCAACAAAATTTTCAGGTAAAAATCCTTTGGCCTGTAGCATCTCTTCAAGCGTACATGCATACACAGTCTTGCCCACAAAACCTGATCCACCACCGTCTGCGCATTCACCATTGGCAATTGCTACCGTAGAGCCGCTATTCCCCTTCAATGTACTGCCGTTATCAACAGCCCAAGCTTGAAGCGCTTTTGCAAACTCCGATGCCCCCAATTTTAAGCGTGTATCTTGAGCCCTGGTTTGAATGCCGTTATACGCCACGATAGATATAGCGGCTAGGATTGCTATCACAACAATGACAATAAGAAGTTCGACAATAGTGAAACCAGACTTTTGGCTTTTCAACATGTTTTTAGCATAAGCTAAATGACGCTGTAGCTCAACTAGATGCTATCAATCAGATCGTCGAGGTCATCTTTTCGGTTGCGGCGTCGATCTCTCACTTGCGTAACGATGCGTTCGAAACTGAGTGTCTCTTCTTCACTCGATGCTGTATCTTTAAAGGAGTACATTTCATTTGCAAGCTCTGTTTCACCGACAAACATCATAAACGGGATGTTTTTCTTGATGGCCGTTTTAATTTGCTTATCAATTTTTCGTAGCGTAATATCTAACTCTACTTTTACTCCTTCGGTACGAAGTTTACGTGCCATGGCCGCAGCGCCATCGAGTTGATTCTCGCCGAGGACGACAACGTATACGTCGGTTGTAGATTTTAATTCTGGTAGTAAATTATGTGATTTCAAAAAAAGTTCTGTGGTCGTGAGGCCAGGTGCGAAGCCAACAGCACTGAGTGGCTCAGCACCAAATAACCCAACTAAACCATCGTAGCGGCCACCACCGAAGAGCGAACGGTTATTTTCTGGGTCAGTGTCGAAAAACTCAAACACCGTGCCGGTATAATAATCCAGCCCGCGCATCAATGTAATATCGAACTTCATATTTGTCACGCCAGCTTTTTGAAGTAGACCGAACAATTCTTTCAGCCGCTGTACGTGTTCATTCTCAACCAGACCAGCCGGTAATGTGTCGAACGAACGAATCGTCAATAACTCAGAAATCTTTGTCAGACCAGCCGCCGCCTTTTCTTGACCAAAAATATCAATAGCCTGGTCTCTAAACTCTTCATTCGAGATTTTATTTTTACGATCAAACAATTTCATCATTAGCTGCGCTTGAATTTCGTCAAGCTCTAGGTACTCATGCATCATCACGTTGATTACCTTGCGGTTGTTGACCCGAATCGTATACATCGAGGCGTCCGCACCGAACGATTTGAGCATGTGGTCACCATAGCTAATGATTTCAGCGTCGGCTTGAGCAGAATCAACACCAAACAAATCAACATTGAGCTGCCAGAACTCACGCTCACGACCACGCTGTGGGCGTTCGTAGCGCATAAAGTTTGCAACTGAGTAGAGCCGGGCCGGGTAGGCCATCTCTTGACGACGGGCTGCGACCATACGGCTGATTGTCGGTGTCATCTCTGGACGTATAGCTACGTGTCGATCACCTCGATCTATAAAGCTATAGGTTTGTTCGTTTGCTAGTTCTTGACCGCTCTTAGCAGTATAGACTTCAAGCGGTTCTAAAAGCGGCGCACCGTACTCTTCATATCCAAAGCTCTCAGCCGTTTTTCGCCATACATCAAAAATGTAGTTTTGAACCCGTTTATCCTCGGGATAGTAATCCCGCGTACCTTTATAGGGCTGACTTGATAATGAACTCATTGCTGTTATTTTCCCATTTTCCTTTCTAAATTGCAATTATGCTTTTTTTAATCTTATAGTTACTGCGCTTGCGTGTGCATCCAGACCTTCGATACCCGCTAGCACGTTTACTGTCTTCGCTATCGATGCTAACCCGTCCTGGGTTAGCTCTTGGAACTGGATAGTAGTTTGGAAGCTAGATACCGACACACCACTGGTGCTTTTCGACCATCCATTTGTCGGTAGCGTGTGATTAGTACCCGAGGCATAGTCACCCGCACTTTCTGGCGAATATGCTCCAATAAATACCGATCCGGCTCGCGTGACTTTTCGCGCATCACTTCGCGCACTTTCAGTAGCAATAATCAGGTGCTCTGGTGCGTACATACTCACAAATTTAAAACAACTTTCACTGTCACTCAATACAACTGCGTATGAGTTTTGTAAACTCTCTCGAATTACTTCAGCACGCGAAAGCAGTTGTAACTGTGCTTCGATTTCTTCTGAAACCTTCGCAGCCAATGAACGAGCTGTTACTACCAGAACTGCCTGGCTATCTACGCCGTGCTCTAGCTGGCTGAGTAGGTCTGCGGCTACAAACGCCGGATCTGCATATTCGTCTGCAACCACCATCACCTCTGAAGGACCTGCGACCATATCGATCGCCACACCATTCTCGTTAGCGTATTGTTTGGCAGCATTAACGTATTGGTTTCCTGGACCAAATATTTTATCAACTGGGCGAATTGTCTGAGTCCCCAGGCTCATCGCGGCTATAGCTTGTGCGCCACCAATGCTATAGATCTCTGTGATTCCCAGTAGCGCCGCGATATATCCAATCTCATCGGGAATGAGGCCATTAGCTTGTGGCGGCGTACATAGTACGATCTCTTTGCAGCCCGCAATGCGCGCTGGTATTCCCAGCATCATCGCCGTAGATACTAACGGCGCCGTTCCGCCGGGTATATAGATACCAACTCGTTCAATCGGCCTGGTCTCATTCCAGCAGGTTACGCCTTTTGTTGTCTGAACCTTTTTAATCGATGAGGTCACTTGAGCGCTGTGAAAGACCGAAATATTGTTCATAGCTTGATTGATTGCTTTTTTTACCCCATCGCTCACATCGTACACCTGGGCTTTCACATTTACGCGCTCGATGGTCGCGTTATCAAATTTTTCCGTATACATAACGAGTGCGTCGTCTCCATCTCGTTGTACTGCGTCAAATATATCAATGACCGTAGTTCGAAGTGTGCGGCTCGAAAGTAATGGCCGTTTACTGAGTTCGTATTGAGATGCTAACGATGGATTATTATAGATATTCATCAGTTCATTCCTCGAACCAGTGTTGGGTATACGCTCATCAAACGACGAACTTCCACCAAGCCATTCTCTTCGGCGGTAGCACCGGTTTGCACTAGGTCTGCAGCAACATCGGCACCCACGAGCGCTAATGCTGCTTCCACGCTTCCGCTCAGCCCTATGCCAGAATCAACAACCGGCAGATCCTGTGACGCGCACAGTGCTCCCAATAATTCCGGCTTACTCGTGACCGCAGTCAGCGTGCTCGCTCCGTTCCTTACATCGAGATAATTTTCAACCCGCTTTCTATCTGCGAGGATAGCGAGTATCGAAAACCGACACATCTCATCACCGATCCGCTCGTTTTTTAACCTCATCGCATCTGGATTGCTACCAGCTCGTATCTGATACTCCATCACCGAATCACTTCCGGTAATCCCCTCGTCTGCATATCCTCCACCGACTAATCCCGGAATGTCAGTGCCTTTGAAACAAACATAGGTAATGCCTCTTGACACTCTTTGAAGTCGTCTGTCGGTGAATTCGGGAACTTCATTTCCCGTTGATTCCTGATAGGCCGCGATGCACAGAGCCTTATCATCACCTTTTGGTATTAGTACTCTCATATTCGCATCTCATTTCTACATTATGTATTGCTAAAAACTAAAACCGCCGAAGCGATGTTCGGCGGTTTATTGGTGTGCTATGTTAGCAAAAGAAAACTATCCGACTCGCTCCGGCAATATATGCATGTGATGGATAGTAAAATAAATCATTGGTTTAATATTATCAGGTAATAGTACTTATGTCAACTTCTGTTGCAGAAGCCAGCTGTACATAACTATCCCAGCTGCTACTCCAACGTTGATTGAACGAGTTGACCCAAATTGCTCTATTTCAATAAGGCTATTGGCTCTTTGCAGCATGCCTCTAGACAGCCCTGGCCCTTCTGCGCCAAATACGAGCACATCGCTCATCGTGAACGTACTCTTTGAGAGCATATCAGCACCCTCGACATTATCGACACAGACGATTTGCTTACCATTTCGGCTCATGGTATTCGCAAATGCTTCTACATCTGCGTGATAGATTACTTCCAGATACTTATCGGTCATCATCGCCCCACGTTTGTTCCACTGACGGCTTCCTATGATGTGAATCGTGCGCACGCCAAATGCATTGGCACTACGAACGATTGTTCCCATGTTGTAGTCACGAGATAGGTTCTCGATGGCGATTTCAAGCGACACCCCATTAGCATTGAGCACATTGCTGATATGCTCCACCGACATGCCCTTAAACTCGTCTGCAACGTTTCGCGTATCCTGTATAGACATATTGCTCAGTATACTACGCTCGCCCCAGACAAATTGTAAAATGTGCGTGCTTCTCATGCTAAACTGGCTACATGACATTCAGTGGTAGTTACGATGGGGTTAGCGCATTATTGATTATATTGCTGGTTTTTGCGCTACTACTCACCCTATTGTTTATCATTATTTCACCATTGTTTATTCTTACCGCTATTCTTAAACGAAAAGCCGAACGGTACAAACAGCTCAGGTCAAGCACAATCATCGCACAGTACGACCCACCTATGAACCTTACTCCAGCCGAAATTGGATACCTCTATGACATGAAATGCGATGCAAAAGAGCTATGGTCAACGCTTATTGACCTTAAGATCCGACGAATCGTATCGTTTTCAAGCCCGGACGATGTAAAAATTATAGATGCTGATTTATACAGTTCACTTCGGGATTTTGAAAAGTTTGCCGTATATTTGGTGTCCGATGATGCGCCAAAACCTCAACTTGTCACAAAGAACTTCACGGTCATAGACGAGAACGGAGTTCCTCACACGCAAACAATTACCCTACCCGCCAGACGGTCTCTTTCTACGTTTACCAGCAAAGTGCGTGCGTCACTCCACTCTCGGCAAATCAAGACAAGGGGCTATGCCTATTCCGTTATAGGATACGGATTCCTCGTAGGCTTGTGTTTGAGCATACTACCAGGTCTATTCGTAATGCTTGCTGATGGAACTAATAATGGCGTTGCCTATGAGGCAGGGTCAATGACCGCCATAGGATCCGGTATATCAACAAGTCTTGTCCTTGGTTTTTTTGTATGGCCTTTGTATCTTGGCTTTGGATGTATAGCCGTCATTGTTTGGGGGAAGCTCGCTGGAAGGTATTGGTTAAACACCAGTAGCGTGCGAAAACTATGGCCTGAACTCGAGGGCTATAGACTCTTTTTAAAAAAGGTCGAAGAGGATAATCTTCAATTCGCCGTGCAGCAAGGCGACGCCAAAGCAGTATTCGTAACAATCCTACCATATATCATTGTTCTTAACCTCGATATACACTGGCGATCAGCCGTTACTCTCAAGACTCAGAGTTAGCGGACAGCTTCTTCAGCTCCTCGTGGACCACACCGTTCGAAATTATGACACCCGTAAATGGTTTTGAATAGTCGAGTTCTTCACCGTGTAACCCGCTGATTGTACCGCCAGCAGATTCAACAATCACATGCACGGCAGCTACGTCATGTGCTCCAATAAACTCCTCGTCTATGTACCCAGCGAATCTGCCTTCAGCAACACGCACGCCCTTTGCGACTGCACCACTAAAAATAGCTAGCTGAATCTTCCTATCGAATAATGTTTGCAGAAATTTGGCTGAGTGACGAATGACTTGCGCGCTTGCAACGATAGCAACGATACCGTTTTCAAGAGAGTCGTCGTTCACGCCGAGCACAGTGTCGTTGCAAGTCGCATCACCGCCAGCTACCGCGCTGTACAGTTTATCGAGCATAGGCTCGTAGCATACGCCGACCTTAGGTACGCCGTCGACGACCAGAGCCAGTGAAAACATTGCCGTGGGAACACCCCAGGTAAATGCCTTAGTGCCATCGATGGGGTCACATATCCAGCGCCGATCCATGCCGTAGTCCGCAGTGCTTTCTTCTTCACCAATCACACCGTCTTCAGGAAACGATTGACGGAGTTCAGCGATGACCATTGCATTGACCTGCGTGTCCGCTGCTGTGAGCGGCGTGCCATCTTTTTTTATCGTGCGTAATTGGTCGTTATCAAAATACTGTCGCATGATAACGCCTGCCTTATACGCAATAACTTTTGCCACAGACAGTTCGGTATCAAACATATGTACTCTCAGGAGAGAAAACAGAGAGATTAAGTTCGTCCCATTGCCCTATATAATACGTAAACGCGTGTAAAAACATGTCCTTGGTATCTTTAAACAGATCCTCATCGGGGTAGTTGGTGATAGACCGCTGATCGACCCATACTAAATCTTGTGATTCTCCTTCATCTGGCGAATTTTCAGGAAGCTCGCGAGTCGTAAAGATAAACATCATATCTGAATGAAAATGCTCATTTGCAACACGGTGGGTATTAAGAAAGGCGGGAGAAGGGTGTAACTGATTATCACCCTCTAACGACCGAAGAGAATCTTTAGGTTGCAAGATTTTTAGTTGAGACAATTCGTAGCCTGTCTCTTCTTCGATTTCATGCAATATAGCACCCCAGGGGCTTTCATGTAGTTCAACGTGTCCGCCCGGTTGAATATAGCGGCCATATTTTTTATGACGCACTAATAGGGCGTATGGGGAGTCGCCATCGTATCGCACGATCATCGCACTGGCGGTTGTGTCGTGTTGGCCGGGTTGTGTATGGATATGTGGCATAAGTTAGATGAATATATCTGTCATTATCGTCGCGGCAAAGCATCTGAGCTTTGTGAGCGGAATGAACTACGAAGATTTTTTACAAGGTCTTTCACGTCGATCTTTTGCTTCACGTCACTGTTCAGCACACCAGCTGGATCGAATATTTTTTTAATATCGACGTACAGCTGCTGCACTTCATCATCAATCGTTTTATACGTGCTGTAGGTCTGCAATCTGCCCTCTCCATGACCTCCGGCCAAGTAGCCTCCAAACCGTTCGACAAGCTGAGAGTATTCCTCTATCAGCTTAAAAACAGCTTGCTTCCCGCTGACCGTCTTCAGGTTCACTTTTGGTCGCACCGTCCATAAGCCTTCAAGCGGCGCACCATGAAGCGGTAAATCAATTTTCAGCTTTTTAGAGAGTTCAAACAGGCTGTTCGAAAAGTCTTCAAATCGGTCACGAGGCACGTAAGCATTGTCCATCATCGGTAGCGCACTCGACGTGTCATCAGATTGCTCACTTAATGACACAATGCTAAAAACTGAGGCAAATTCACTATCATTCATATCGGCAGACGACGCGACTGTGGCATTGTGTTTTTCGTACAATTTCTTTGCCTTTTTTACCTTTTTGGTTTGTATGCGGGCTGAAATATCATTAAATAGTGCAACGACAACCGTCGGATTACTCACTTCATCGGTAAATGTAAACGTTTTTCCCGAAAGCTGTGCGGCTTTCATCGTCGTCGCATCAAAATACATCATGTGAGCAGGGTTTATTTTCGCCACCTCATCTACCAGGTCACGGGCATTTGCAGGGTCACTACAGGCGCCAACAACAATGCTTTTACTCTCGCTCATATACTCGGATTTCAAAATCATTTCAGATATAATACCCAGTGTGCCTTGGCTACCAAGAAACAATGGCGTAAGGTCGAGTGAACCGTCTTTGCGTTTCACATCGGCAATCGACGCGTAACCTGACATATTCTTATCATCAAGCTGGTCAATCAATGCTTTTCGTTCGTCGATCAAACCATCAACCGCCCGGTAGATATCTGCTTCAAAGCCTTGCTTGCCTTTCATCTTGCTCAGGTCACGCTTTGACAGCCGTCGCGTCTGCATATTGTCACCATTCGCTAGTACTACTTCTAGTTGATCTACAGACTCTTTCGAAAATGCGGTACTAGAGTTCGAAAGCAACCCACCAACTGTCGAATCGGTTTCATCAAATTCAATAAACGGCATCGAGGTACCGTGCAGTCGAAGTGCGTTCTTCAGTGAACGCGTCGATACGCCAGGTTGCAAACGAACCAGCCGTTGTTTGGCATCATATTCGAATATTGAGTGCATGTGTGAGCTCAACGACACCACCACGCCACGTCCGATCGCGGCACCAGTGCCATTTGTACCGTAGCCACGCGCTGTGACTGGTAGCTGATGACCTTTTTCGGCTAATTGTGAGACGAACCGAAGTAGTTTACGTACATCATTTGTAGAACGTGGATATACCACCATTTCCGGAGTGATACTGAGGGGGCTGTTGTCGGTTGAGAATCGTTCGAGTACTGAGTCGTCTACGAGAACCTCACCGACTAGATGTTGATTCAAGTATTGCGCTAACTTATTCATGGTCCCAATTCTCCCGGTGCTTAGATTCTACCTGCTTATAGAATAATGATATCACAAGCACCTTGTCTACAGGGATATTTTTGGTATAGTGAATGGAGCGATATGTATCGTTATACCAAGTATGCGGATGTGGTGGTCTACGTGAAGGTAAATCATAAGTAGGCACGCAAAGCGTATAGAGCAAAGTCCTGAAATGACGATAAACTTTCAAGCGTTCAAGATGCGCGGATGTGGTGGAATTGGTAGACACGCATGCCTTAGGAGCATGTGCCTTCGGGCGTGAAGGTTCAAGTCCTTTCATCCGTACCAAATTAAATAGACAGATCGGCTGGTCTGTCTATTTTATTTGTCTCTATTACTACGATTATAGCTGATCGACTAGCGCAGACAATTCATCGAAATTTTTACTATTTTTCTCGGTTACCGCAACAAACTTTTCAGCAACGTCTACCGATGATCCCGATTGTTTTTCTTCTTTGACAAGTACAACTTGCTCGTCATAGTTGTCTATAATCGTACTGATTAATGTATCAAACTTTTGTCGTAGCGATTCTGTCTCAGCATACTGTCCCGTTACGTCGAGTGTATTCGGCCCTAACTCACGCAAGTCGGCTTTGGCTTGCGTAAACAAGCTCACCGTCTCTTCGAGACTAGTAATTGCCGTATCATAATCGCTAGGCGTTGGGTTTTCGATACCCAAAAATGCCAGAGATTTTTCGGACTCGGCATTCGATGCCGTCAATGTTTCCGTGATACTAAGCGTCGTATCAGATTTCCATGCCGCCACCGACACGAGTGGTACGGCGAGCACACCAATGACCAATAATACGACTACAATGAATACTCCGGATAGAATTTTTTTGTTCATATGTTCCTTCGTTGATTAGTTTATGTAGATAGAGTATAACAATAATACCAGTATTTTCGATGTAAAAAAGACAGCGTTTAGCTGTCTCGGCGGAATGAGGTGAGGTAGAGATTTCCGTAACTACGATTGTCCACCACAACAAATCCGATTGGGATTGGTACCTCACCTATTCCTGGGTGTGATAATACCATAAGCGCACCCGGTTTGAGTAGCTCTAGTAGCTGCAGTACTGTGGATAACTGGACATTTTCATAGGGTGGGTCTGCGAAAATAATGTCGAACGTTTCATGTTCTGTGGTCTCGAGCCAATTTGCTACCGAGGTGCTAATCAACGTTGATCGCTCTTCAGCGTGAAGCATCGTCAGATTCTTGCCGATAATATTAGCAGCGGTTCTGTCTTTTTCGACAAATACCGCAGACGCCGCACCTCTACTGAGTGCTTCGATACCAATACTTCCCGATCCAGCAAATGCGTCAAGAACCGTCGCGCTGATAATCTCGTCACCAATCGAGTTGAACATCGCGTTGCGCCCTCGTTCGCTCATAGCGTGAGTGCTTGTACGATTTGGCGCATCAATTTTGCGTCCACCGTACTGTCCGGCGATAATTCGAACCATCATAACGGCAACGACTTTCGATCTGCTTCGTACCAAGCTAGCGCTACTGCATTTATGAGTAGTGGCATCAGCTTTTCGCGGCTCAACTTGGCGAGATGTCGATTCCAGCCTTTTTTGTAATATTCTTCGTACATGTTTAGTGCATATACCTCATCTACAATTGTTTTGAAGGTACGCATGAAGCCGACTTCGTCTACCTGTTTCTTCAGCCCAGCGCTTATTTCAACATCGTGGAAGCGAGATGACGATACCGCGGCCGCAAACCCCCACTCAAACAAATAGTGCGCCGTCCACACACCGCCTACGCCCCAATATTTCCAGTTTCGACTCAGTGTATCGCGACTATTAACACCTTTGATAAAGCTTTTATCAAGCACTGTCGTGCGTGATTCTTTCGGCTTACCCCACAGTTCTTCAATTTTATCTGAAAGCGGATACTGATGCGGTGGCGTCAGGCCATCGACAATTGCATGAGACAGCCAGGCTGCTTCAAAGGCCGCTCGCTCGCACTCATCATCTCGCAGTGCTTTGGTTAAATTTTGTAAGTGATTATTGATATCGTCATACAGCTGAACATCATTTTCATCGTCTGGATTTACAAAATGCCACGGCTCATCGACAGACGGACTCTTTGACTTTATGCCATCAGGACCATTTTTCCCCTCAAAATGTATGATTCGTTCAATGTTAGGGAACCGAGACACATCTATGTCTAGATGCTTTATTTTTTTACACGCAAGACGATCAACGCGCTGATGTACGCCCATTACTCGGCCAGATTTTACACGGAACGTTGTTCCTGCGTACACGGTAACTCCCTGTCATTAATTCAGTGTTGTCAGACGCTGATACTGTTCAACTTGTGTGGCTAACTGTCTGTATTGTACCAAATCCACGCCAGATTCAATAAATGCGTCAGCGGCTTTTTGCGCCCGGGCGATCAGCTTCGTGTCACTCAGTGTCGCGATTTGTAGATTCAGCGCACCATGTTGTGCCCGGCCGTATATTTCACCTGGTCCACGCAATTGCATGTCTACTTCAGCCAAATAAAAGCCGTCGTTTGATTTTTCTATTTCTTTGAGTCGTTGCGATGGTTTTTTTGTATCGCTGGTTATCAGGTAACAATAACTTTGGAACTCGCTCCTGCCAACCCGTCCTCTTAGTTGATGCAGCTGGCTCAACCCATATTGATCGGCATCCTCGATCATCATGACCGTCGCATTAGGTACGTCGACCCCTACCTCCACTACCGTGGTGCTAACCAATATGTCGAGTTTGCCGTCGGAAAAATCCTGCATGACGAATTCCTTTTCATCAGATTTCATCTTCCCGTGTAGCAAGCCTATTCTGCGATGTCCAAATACGGAGTTTTTTAGTTTTCTATATTCCGACTCGACACTCTTGGTATCGTTTATTTCGCTATCATCGATGAGTTTGCATATCACGTAGGCTTGTCGACCATCCTTAATTTCGGTATCGATTGTAGCGTACAGTGCGGGTCGGCTGGTTGGCTGCCAAATTTTTGTTTCGATTGGTTTTCGGTTTTTCGGCTTGGCATTCAAAATAGAAATATCTAGTTCACCGTACACTGTCAGCGCGAGGCTACGAGGAATCGGCGTCGCTGTCATGGCGAGTAGATGCGGCATGTGCTCAGACTTCGTCAATAATTGCTGTCGCTGATTAACCCCAAAGCGATGTTGCTCGTCAATCACCACAAATCCGAGTTTTGAAAAATGAACGGTAGGCTGCAACAACGCATGCGTGCCTATCATTACATCAATCGTGCCATTGGCTAATTGCTCCAATAGTGTCTTTCGTGCCGTACCTTTTACCGACCCTGTCAGTAGCGCAACGGTAACCCCAAATGGCTCAAGCAGATTCATCAGCGTTGCTGCATGCTGGCTAGCTAGTATCTCTGTTGGAGCTAAAATTGCTGATTGAAATCCCCGTGCCGCCGCTTGACGTGCAGCGATACCGGCGACAACAGTTTTACCCGCACCAACGTCACCTTGCAGCAACCTGTTCATCGGCGTTTCTTTTTCAAAATCTTGCAATATATCCCACGACGCAATTCGCTGAGCCGGTGTCAGCTCAAATGGCAGCGCCTTCACAAAGTCAGCCACTACTTTTTGATCGAACGTGATGTTCCAGCCAGTCAACTTTGCGTTGGCTTTTTTATTCAACCGAGCAGCAAGAATCAGTTCGAATAGCTCGTCGAATGCTAAGCGCTCGGTGGCCTCACGAATATCGCTTGGCTGCTCTGGAAAGTGGATTCGTAGTAGTGCATCGCTATAGCTCAGTAGTTTTTCGTGTTTGATAATTTCTGGCGGCAAGCGCTCCGGGATCATCGTTATCATCGGTCGAAGCTCGGCTAATATTTTTCTGACTACCTGACTTTTCAGTCCTTTGACTGAACGATAGATCGGTAGCAATCTATCAGTTTGGACGGGCATGTCGCTGACTTTTTCTACACTCGGGTTGGTCAGTTGGTAGGAAGTATAGTTAAATTCAAAATTGCCTGAATAAAAGAATTCTTGTTTCGGGTCTTTGAGCTGCGTCACACGGTACGGCTGATTAAACCACACGGCTTTTAGCTTACCGGTTGCGTCAACAAGCGTCGCTGTCACGATTGTCATGCCGCGCTTTACGCGTTTAATCTCAACCTTTTCACAACGAGCTTTGATTGTTTTCTTACCAGGAGTGATAGACCCTATCTCAGAAACTTCTGAAAAATCTTCATGTTTGCGCGGCAGGAAATGGATGATGTCATCGATAGAGCGAACACCGCTCAGTGCTAACTGCTCGGTAGTTTTTTCACCAACACCTTTAATGTTTTCCAACGAAGAAAGTAAGTTCATAAAATATTTTGGCCGCCAATTAGACAGTCAAGTTAGGCTATAGCACGCCTAAAATGCCGCGTATGACATACGGTGTTGTCTCCCAGCCATCTACGTCGATACAGTCAACCCCCATGGCACGAACAGGATAATCGTTACCACCTTCTTCCAGTCGATCACCTATGAACAATGCATCGGATTTTTTTAGGTCAAGTGCGTCTAACAACCGCTGCATACCATACGCTTTATCAATACCTTTAGCTGTTATATCTACAGTCGTTGTGCCTCCATACCTAACTTCAAAATTAGGCAACTCTTCGGCTATTTTTTCGGTAAGAGTGTATGCTTTATGCTTATTAATATTGAACCATTCATATTTTGATTCTGCGGGTGCTGTTTGGCCTAGAAGTGACATAGATACCTGGCTAAGTCGGTCTTCAATTACCTCACCATATGGATTTGTAGGCCACAGCCCCGCCTCTTTCGCCTGACGTTCGCATACCTCGGTAATTTCTTTTTTTTGCTCATCTGTAAAATCTTCTGCGTACTCGAGCTTCCAGTTCTCAACGTCTCCTTGATAAGTATAATATCTCGTACCGCACGTTGGTAATACATGCATATGCCGTAGCTCATCACTTGCAATACCAGATAGTGGCGAGATGATATTCGTTTGAAATATTTCATAACGGCTTCCAGATATAATTGCTACCTCAAAATGACGCATCAATTCTACTAAAAGATCCCGCATCTCATCAGTTACTGGGTTCTTCGATTTAACTAGTGTATCGTCTACATCAAATGCAATTAATTTTTTTGTCATACTACTCCTTAATTATTAACTAATAAAAAACTGTTTTTGCCTTTTTTAATTAGGCTTGCTGCGTCTAGCACCCTATCTTCGCTGATCTTTTCACCGTTTATGGACACCGCGCCGCCTTCAATCAATCGTTTCGCGTCGCCATTCGACGTTGCGAGACCAGAGGCGACCAGTGCATTCATCGCGTGGCTCGACTCGGTGGTTGGTATTTCTAGCGCCAGCATGTCGATTTCTTCAGCGAGCAAATCTTTGAAGTTGGTTTGACCAAATAATACCGCGGAAATGTTTCGTGCATTTTCTGCTCGACTGTGGCCGTGGATAAGAGACGTGACTTCGAATGCCAACGTTTTTTGGGCTTTGCGCTTCGCGGGATCGTTCATCACGTCTTGCTGGAGTTGCTCGATCGTTTCTTGAGAAAGCATAGTATATATTTTCAAAAAATCGATAACACTCTCGTCGTCACAGTTGAGCCAAAATTGGTAAAACTGATAGACACTGGTCTTTGATTCGTCCAGCCAGACAGCGCCGGCTTCGCTTTTACCAAACTTTACGCCCGTGGCTTTATTGATGATGAGCGGAGTCGTCCAAACGTGTGCCTCGCCACCCTCGATGCGGCGAATCAGTTGCACGCCAGAAATTGAGTTCCCCCATTGGTCGGCACCAGCAACCTGCAACGTTGCGCCTTTTTCTTTGAATAAATGTAAAAAGTCATACCCCTGAATTAATGAATAACTAAATTCAGCGTAGCTGATGCCGTCACCGCCAGCGCCGATACGATTTTTTATGAAGTCTCTATCAAGCATCTGCGTCATCGGTGCGTGTTTGCCAACGTCGCGCAAAAAGTCTAGATAGTTAAAGTCTTTGAACCAATCGTAATTATCGACAATATCAAATGTCTGACCGTCGAAGATGGTTCGATATTGTTCACTCAGTGCCTGTTTATTTGTCGCTATTTCTTCGATCGTCTTTAAGGTTCGTTCTTGTTTTTTGCCATCAGGATCACCGATCATACCGGTTGCGCCACCGACCAGTAAGATCGCCTTATGGCCATGTTGCATGAAATGACGAATCATCATTGCGGGGGCAAGGTGGCCGACAGTCATACTGTCAGCACTTGGGTCGACGCCCCAGTAGAATGTTCGTGGCTGGTTGATGTCTTCGATATTCGGCAGTGTCGTTTGGTTTACAAAACCGCGCCATGCAAGTTCTTCAGATAGTTTCATATGTGTCAGTATAGCAAAAAAGTACGCGTAGCGAACCCGTCATTGATGCTATAATGGTGTAAATAGTTTAATTTGGGGACTTACCGCTCGTGGCGAAAAAATCATCTGGAAAAAGAATGAATGTGTACTCTAATCTTGCGCACAAACGCAGAACAAAACGGGACACTACCTCTCGAAAACGTGCTGAGTACCTCGCAAGCCTTCCGAAACACCCCGTCAAACGAGCCCTTCATAGAATGCACCCTCGACGCGTACTCGGATTCATGTTCAGTAAACGTGGCGTTTTTCTTGGCTTGAAAGTTGCCGGCGTGGCAGTCTTGCTTGTCGTCTTGTCTGCTGGTGCTCTGTTTGCGTACTACCGAAAAGACCTCGACCAGATCCGTCCGAGTGAACTCGCAAAACGAGTCCAGACAACCGTTACTCGTTACTACGATCGTAACGACAAACTCCTCTGGGAAGACAAAGGTGAAGGTAACTACATCATTAGCGTTAAAGATGAAGAAATCTCGGACTATATGAAGCAAGCCACAATTGCGATCGAAGATAAAGACTACTACAAGCACGGCGGCGTCAGCGTCTCCGGCCTTGCTCGTGCGGCTATCAATAATAGCCAGGGCGACAGCGTACAGGGTGGGTCGACGCTCACACAGCAGCTTGTCAAACAGGTGTTCTTTGCAGATGAAGCCCAAAAAAGAGGTTTCGATGGTATCCCACGTAAAATAAAAGAAATAATTCTGTCTATTGAAGTCGAGCGTATGTACGATAAAGACAAGATCCTCGAGCTATATCTCAACGAGTCTCCGTATGGTGGACGACGAAATGGCGTTGAATCCGCCGCCAGAACCTACTTCGACAAGAGCGCTAAAAAACTGACACTGGCTGAATCCGCCATGCTTGCGTCTATACCCAATCAGCCGGGGCTTTACAATCCGTACAATACTGCCGGGAACAAAGCGCTCGTATCTCGCCAGCACGAAGTGCTCAATAAAATGGTAGAGCAAGGTTTCGCGACACAGAAAGAAGCCGATGCCGCTAAAAAGGTAGACTTGCTGGATAAGATTAAGCCCGAAGGTGACCAATTCAACAATATACAAGCGCCACACTTTGTCCAAATGGTTCGCGGCCAGCTTGAGGCTAAGCTCGGAAAAGCAGTCGTTGGCCGCGGTGGCCTCACCGTCAAGACAACACTTGACTTAAAAATCCAAAATAAACTCGAAGATGAAATTGATAAAATGTTCGCATCGGGCCAGCCGGAGTCATCAGGGTTTGTTAATGGAGCAAGCGCCGTTGAGGATGTACGAACCGGTGAAATAATAGCTCTTGCCGGTAGTCGTGACTTTAATTACCCTGGGTTTGGTCAAGATAATGCTACAACGTCATTTATTCAGCCGGGTTCGTCAATAAAACCGTTCGTCTACGCCAAGTTGTTCGAAGACAAGGGTGAAGATCAGGCAAACTATGGATCCGGATCAATCCTAGCCGACACCCCTACTACATTCGATAGAAACTACACTCCACAAAACTTTGACGATAAGTTTATGGGTAATTTGCCGATACGAAAGAGCCTGCCGTTCTCGAGAAATATTCCGGCTATTAAAGCAATGGCCGTGTCGGGAGTTGAACCAACACTGAAAACTATACGACAACTCGGAAACACGTATTACTGTACGCAAGGTCAAGAAAAACAAACCGGCCTATCATCGGCAATTGGTGGCTGTGGCACAAAAATTGTTGACCATGTCAACGCGCTGGCGTCGCTAGCAAGACTCGGTGTCTACAAAAAACAATCATCTGTATTGTCGGTAAAAAATAATAGCGGCGAAGAGTTGATCGAAAAAGACGTCGAAAAGAAACGGGTCATCGGTGATCAATCTGCATATATTACTAGCGATATACTTGCTGATACAAATGCCCGTCAAGGACTCTTCGGTGTCAGCATCACCCCGAATCTCGATGCAGCTGGCGTGAAGACAGCCGTTAAGACAGGAACCAGTGACTTAAACTTAGTACCAAAAGACATCTGGACAGTCGGGTATACACCGTCTCTATCGATGGCTGTCTGGCTCGGGAATCCTGATGCCACGCCACTCATAAACGGCCGGTCATCAATCCCGGCGCAGATTCTTGACCCAGTGCTCGCCTTCGCGACTGAACGCTACCAAGCTGAGAAAAAAGCGAAAGCAGGCGAATGGTTTAGCCAGCCTAAAGGCATTCAGAACATTAATGGCGAGATCTACCCGTCTTACTACGATAAAAAAGCCGTCAGTACGACAACCAAAGAAACGTTTGATAGAGTTTCGAAGAAGCTAGCGACGAAGTGTACCCCCGATGCAGCAAAGATTGAAATTAGTGTCGTCAAGATGAAAGACCCAATTTCTAAAAGAGAGATTATCATCGCTCCTGACGGATATGACGCAACAGCGGCAGATACCGTTCACAAGTGTGATGACGTCTCCCCTTCAGCTGCTATTACGATTGAAGGATCACAGATCAAAATTCGGATAACTAAAGGAACATTCTCATTAGATTCTATGGACGTGAAGGTTAATGGCAAGACCATCGCATCACCAAATCTGAGTCGAGGTGGCGTCGAAACGATTGACTATACGTTCACAAAAGACTCAACCGTATCGGTAACGGTTAGAGACGAGGGATACTACTCAGGAACTGCTTCAACTACGTACAAAGAACCGAAAAAGAAGAAAAAAGAAGATCAGTAGAACGGTGACTATGGGAGCTTGCTATTTATTAGCAAGCTCTACCATCGTGTCTTCGACTGATGCTGGCTTTTTACGAAATCGTTGCACACGTTCTTTCACCTGAGCCGGCTTCTTACTAAAGTTCTTGTCGGTTTTTAGTGGGCTACTCTTCGGCCCAGTACTAACTTTTTTTGCGAACAACATTCGTCCGGCGGCCGTCTGAATACTACGGATGAACTCAATTTCAACCTCATGATTAATGTCCGACTGTGCCTTATCGACGACGACCATTGTTCCATCAGCAAGATAACCAACACCCTGGTGCGCGTCATTCCCCTTTTGAGCTATGGTGAGCATAATTTTTTCACCCGGCAGATAATCCATCCGCAGTTCTTTCGCGAGTTCATTGATATTGAGCACGGTGACGCCTTCAACGGTCGCAACCTTATTCAGATTGAAATCGATTGTGCACAATGATCCTTTGTACTTTTTCGCTAAGCTAATTAGTTGCTCATCAACCCCATGCTCCGGTGTACCATCTTGCAAGATAGTAACCTGAGTAGAATGCATGTCCTGAAGGTCCTGTGCGACGTCTAAGCCGTGGCGAGCCCGTGAACGCTTATCACTATCAGCACCATCGGCAAGTTGTTGTAGCTCTGCTAGTACACTTTTTGGGATGACCAGTTGCTCGGGTATAAAGCCGGCCCGTGCAGCGTGGAGTATACGCCCATCAATTAATACCGAGGTATCGACAAACGATGGCCGTTTTAAGCGAGCTGTTTTCGATAATAATTTCGGCACCACCACAACCAGGGCAACGGCCAATAGTTCGATCTGTAGTGCAATGAGTAAATAGTATATTTTTTCTTCCATAATAATCCTTGTTACGTTAAATAGTCGATCAACGCCTGACGTAGCGTGCCGACCTGTTGTATAAATTTCGTTGTGTCTTTCGACGCTTTGGGGGCTAATGCGTGATTGAACCCAAGTTTTTTGGCCTCTGCAATTCGTTGGGTGGCGTGCTGGGCTGAGCGAACCTCACCACCGAGCCCAACCTCTCCGAATACGACGGTTTGTTCATCGAGCTGCCGTTCAGCTGCGGCGCTCGCGATTGCCATACATATCGCTAGGTCCGCAGCTGGATCTAGCAGCTTCATACCGCCGACCACGTTAATATAAATGTCTTTGTCCGATAATGTTAGCTTGGTGCGCCGTTCAAGCACCGCGACCAGCAAATTCAATCGATTTAGATCGAATCCACTCGCAGTACGCTTCGGGTACCCAAAATTCGTTGGGTTGACCAAGGCCTGAATCTCGACGAGTAGTGGCCGCGTACCCTCCATAGTCGCCAGTACTACCGATCCATCGGCACTTTGACGTTCGGCTAGTAATGCCGCCGATGGGTTCTTTACCAACTCTAATCCGCGTTCATTCATTTCAAATATCGCCACTTCAGACGTTGATCCGTAGCGATTCTTGACAGCCCGCACCATTTTAAAGCCGCCGTAGCGATCACCTTCGAACTGCAACACCACGTCAACCAAATGTTCTAACACTTTTGGTCCAGCAATACTGCCTTCTTTAGTGACATGTCCAACTAACACCAGTGCCGTGCCGGCTGACTTAGCTGCCCGAATGACGACGTTTGACGAGTTAGTAATCTGACTGACCGTTCCCGGTGCACTAGATATTTCTTCGAGGCTCAGGGTTTGAATTGAGTCGACGATAACCAGTTTGTATTCACCGGTTTTTATGGTTGCTGCTATATCGTCGGCGCTGGTGCTAGAAACAAATGACAATGAATCATGACTATCGGCACCGAGCCGTGTTGCACGCAATTTCACTTGGTGCGCACTTTCCTCTCCGCTAACATATAACACTGGCTCGCCACGCGATACGTGTGCCGCAATCTGCAAGAGCAAGGTACTTTTACCAATGCCTGGCTGTCCCGCGAGTAACATAACACCACCCGGCAAAATACCGCCGCCGAGTACATCGTCAAGATCGCTCACGCCGCTGGACATGCGGTCGAATTTGCTTTCTATGACAATCGAGTTCATCGTTTGTACTGGCAGTTTTCTACCGCGGCTTTCACTGCGTGCAACCGCCGAATTACCAGCACTTGTCGGTGCCTGCTCAACCAGACTATTCCATTCGCCACAGTTATCGCATTTACCAGTCCACTTCGGATACGACGCGCCGCATTTTTGACAAACAAATTGTGTACGAGATTTCGCCATTACTTGCTAGTATACACTGCTTTAGAGTGACGGCGTCGGCTCTATTGAGCTATTTATACTTTGATTCAACGAATTATACTCCTTGACTAGCTCATTTCGCTCGCGTTTTAACTGATTGATACGTTGTATATCTATATTTATGTCCTTAGCCCTCTGATTGTACTCTTCTTCGAGAGCTTTCAATCGATTAAACTCGGCATCAGAAGCTGCCTGTGACGTATAGGTTTGACGCTGATACGCAGCGATAGCCGCCTCAAGATTTTTTATATTCATATTGTGCTGCGCTATATCACGATTTAACTGATCTATACCATCATTTATGGCCTGCAGTTGTTGCGCTAGCTTCTCCTGCACCGACGAGAAAACCGAGTCGTACTGTTGATAGTACGATACGATGACTTGCCTGTCTGTGAAATACTGACGGTAATGCTCTTCTAGCTCCGGACTGAGTGTAGCGAATTCAGTGCCTAGAATTGAGTGAAGCTCATTTGCCTCCTCGCCAGGCTCAGTTTTTTCATAATACGCCATACGTTCTTGCAGGTCCGTATTGTTTATCGATTTGTAGACGAGTTGCAGCTGCTTGTCGATGGCATTTCTGTCCTTCTCGCTCAGTCGTTCGTAGGCAGCATGTAGCACCTCGTGTGCCGCAGTTGTTTGTTCTATACCATCGAGCTTTTTGTTCGTAATATCATAGACGTAGATTTTTTGTAGGTAATAACAGCCGAGGATGGGATTTTTGGTTTCTTTCTGTTGCTGACAGCTTTGGTTGAAGGTTGACGATGATTGCAGCACAGTCTCACTGGCATCAAAATACAGCGCACCCTCGTCGGTCAATTTCAAGTCGCTACGGAGCTGTGAAGCCATTTCAGACGGTTGGTAGCTTTGCGCACGGACTCTATCAAGAATTGGCTGTTTATATTGCACGACCGCATAGGTGGTTAACGCGCCAATCGCGAGAAATACAACAAACCCAAGAAACCTACGCGTGAGCGACTTCTGCGACGACATTGACTACCACCTTCTTATCTTCTATATCAGCTGCGATCATATCGCCTTTCGTAAATACACTGTCTAAAATTCCTTCAGCCAGTGGGTGCTCCAACTCGTCCTGAATCGCGCGACGTAGCGGCCGAGCTCCATACTTTTCATCGTATCCAATACTAATGATATGATTTTTAACCTTCGTCGATACGCTCAGTCCTATACCTTTTTTCGCCATACGCTCGATGAGCTCGTCGAGTAAATTGTCAAGGATTTTTCGCACTTCACGCTTGGTGAGTGCTCGAAACGTCACCAAATTATCGAAGCGGTTAATGAGCTCTGGTTTCATGATTTTTTCGAGTGCTTTTTTTGTTGATCGAGCATTTTTTGCGTGTACTGCATCGAGATGCTCGCGGTCCTTCAGGCTATTTGTACGAAATCCAAGCGATGACTCTTTCATCATTTCATCGGCACCAACGTTACTCGTCAATATAACAATCGTGTGACTGAAGTCGACTGAACGCCCTTTTGCATCAGTGACCGTACCGTCTTCGAGTAGCTGTAGCATCAGTTGAAAGACATCTGGATGCGCTTTTTCAATCTCATCAAAGAGAACGACACTATACGGTTGGCGACGAATTTTATCTGTCAGTTGACCACCATCTTCATACCCAACATACCCCGCGGGTGCGCCGACAAGTCGTGATGTGGTGTGTTTCTCACCGAATTCGCTCATATCAATTTTTATAAGTGAACCTTCCGAACCAAATACTTCTCGTGCCAGCACTTTTGCAAGTTCTGTTTTACCAACACCAGTTGGCCCCATGAACACAAATGATCCAATAGGTCGTTTCTGACTTGCCACACCGCTTCGGCTTCGGCGAACGGCACGGGCAACCTTTTCAACCGCCTCACCTTGTCCGATGATATGTTTACCGAGATGTTTTTCGAGATTACGAAGCGTAGCGGCTTCCGACTTACGGACACGCTTTACCGGGATACCCGTCATCACGGCTATGGCGTGGGCTATATCGTCACTACTCAGTTTGGTTGGCGTCTTTTTTTCCTGCGCCTCAACCAACTCGTCTAGCGACTTCTGTATCTGAGACAGTCGTGTTTTATACAGCGCCGCTCGTTCATAATCTTCAGCAACGACCGCTTCTTCCATTTTTTCGTTGAGGTTCGCTCGTTGTTTTTTGTAGTCTCGATTTTGGGATGGTTGACGGCCTTTTAACGCCCGGACGCGAGCCGCGGCTTCATCGATTACATCAATAGCTTTGTCTGGCATAAATCTGTCCGACACGTAGCGATCAGACATGAACAGTGCATCTTGGAGTACGTCATCATTCATTTCAACACTATGATGCTTTTCGTAGTGAGACTTAAGGCCCTTGAGTATTTTATAGGTGTCTTTGAGGCTCGGTTCTTTCACCACAATCGACTGGAATCGGCGATCAAGGGCGCTGTCGGGCTCAATATGCTTCCGGTATTCATCGAGTGTCGTTGCACCAATCAGATGTAGCTCACCCCGTGCGAGTGCCGGCTTTAACATATTTGCTGCATCGAGTGCACCCTCTGCTGCACCTGCGCCTACCAGTAGGTGTAACTCGTCGATGAATACGATAATATTGTCGTGAGCCGTTAGCTCATTCATGACTTTTTTGAGTCGTTCTTCAAATTCACCGCGATACTTTGTACCCGCGATCATGGCGGCCATATCGAGCTGAATCACTCGTTTATCAAGCAAAGAATCTGGCACGTCTTCGGTGACAATCTTTTGAGCAAGCCCTTCGACAATAGCTGTCTTACCAACGCCAGGCTCTCCAATGAGCACCGGATTGTTCTTTGTACGGCGCATCAGTATCGTTACCATTCGCTCTTGCTCTTTGTCGCGACCAATCACCGGATCTAGCTCTCCAGCACGAGCTTTCGACGTCAAATCAGTACCAAATGTGTCAAGCGCGCCACCTTTTTTTGACCTAGTTGACGAACGTTCACTGGCGCTGGTCTGCTCCGAGTACTCTTGCTGCTTGTCGAGAAAATCTTCCAACTCCGTCTTTAGACCCTCCAAATTGACGCCCATGTCGCGAAGCAGTACGGTCGCTCGCGCGTTTTTTTGGGAAAGAATACTATACACGATATGCTCGGTGCCCAAAAAATCTTGATGAAATTCTTGTGCCATCTCCCACGCAATCTTTAACGTCAACTTTGCGGTTTCACTGAGGCCAGTATTACCCGTGCCGATAAGGACAGTTTTCGGCGTGAGGTTCAGCGCGAGTTCAGCGCGATCAAGCGTGACACTTGCATCTGCAAGTATTTTTGCACCAACAGAGGTACCTTGCGCGAGGACGCCAAGGAGAAGATGTTCTGTACCAATGTACGCACTGCCATAGCCGCGAGCAATAGCATTCGCTTGGTGCAAACTGGTTCTTGCATTATCAGTTAAATGCGACACGAATTCTGCGAAATCATCTGCCATATCTTTATTATCGTTCCTCCGTTACGAAGACGCAAGCTTTTTTATGTGCTTATCTTCAATACTATACAGTATACATAAAAATTAGCACTCTCGTCAAGAGAGTGCTAATTTAGTACAGTATAACGCTATTGGAAGACGATTAATCGTTCGACGTCTCTTCGACAGCACTCAGTAAGCTATCTTCAATATTCTTACGAGGCTTCGCTTCAGCTTGTTTCACTGGTACTGCTGTCTCAATATTGAGGTCGTAGCCAGTCAATTGCCCAGCGAGGCGTACGTTCTGTCCACCGCGGCCAATCGCAATTGATTGCTGATCTTCATTGACATACACTGTCGCTGATTTTGCAGCTTCATCGATATCAACTTTTACAATCTCAGCAGGAGACAACGATTCAATAATAAATTCGCGCGAGTCTTCTTTGTAGCTGATAATATCGATTTTTTCCTGATCACCAACTTCGTTCATCACAGCCTGGACACGTGTTCCATGACCACCGACAAACGTACCAACCGGGTCAACGCCCGGTACTGTCGAATTGACAGCAAGCTTTGTACGACGACCAGCTTCGCGGGCTATCTTCTTAATTTCAACAGCACCAGTTTCCATTTCTGGAACTTCTTGCTGAAACAAGTGCTCGATAAATGCTTCGTTACCACGACTCAAGATAAGCTGTGGACCACGGTTGTCTCGCTCGATATCTTTAATATATACCTTGATACGACTACCAATCGAGTAGAATTCGCCTTGGATTTGTTCGCTTTGAGGAATGATACCGATTGCCTTACCGAGTTCAACACGAACGACGCGGGGTTCAACCCGTTGTACCGTACCATTTACGATCGTACCGATCTTATCTTCGTACTCAGCAAGGACAACTTCGCGTTCTGCTTCACGTAGGCGTTGTAACACCACCTGTTTTGCCGTTTGGGCAGCGACTCGTCCAAACGACGTAACTTCGTGAGATTCCTCAATAAGATCGCCGAGCTGGGCATCTTTCTTTTCTTTCTGTGCGTCGACGAGTGAAATTTCGTGCATTTCAGAGCCAACTTCTTCCACTACTTCTCGCCCCACAAACACAGTGGCTGTTCCATCGTTCGTGTTGAGTACCGCTCGTACCTCTTGGTCACGCTCGCCGTTATCTCGACGCCATGCAGCAGCAATCGATTGCTCAATAACCTCCATGACAGTTTCCTCGGGGAGATTTTTCTCCTCAGCAATAGTGTGCACCGCAAGCGTGAGCTGTTTTATGTTTAAATCATCCATGTACTGTATCCTTTCTATGAAAAATTCCGACCTTTGCGGCCGGAATGTACTAGCACTATTGTACTAAACTATTTAGCATCAATCAATGGCTAGTCAACTGTTATTATACAGTCGGATTTTTCTTCTCCGTTTATTTCGTACTTTACCTGGTAATCTCCCTCTTCAGGATTTGGGAATTTGGCGACGGGGGTGACGCCGTCAAAGAAATTTTTACCCTTCAGGGGTTTACCCTGCTGGTCAACGATCGTGTAGCTCAGCCTATCTGTAACATTATCGTTAGCAACTTCAAGAAATCCTTCAAATTTAGAGATGGTGAGTGGACCACAAGAGTGGACATCCCGAGGCTCTTCCTGTGACTGGTTCATGCAAGAAGATAGTGCTACGCAAGCAACAAACGGTGCGATGACACGCCTCAATCGACTGTGTTCCCCCTGATTTTTTATTGATCGTAGTTTATCTGAATTTAACATTTTTATATAATAACACTTTCATGAGAATAAAGCAACTATCTATACTCAGGATTTTCAAACCCGAAATGATTGCCGTCGCTCCACTCGGCTGGCATGTTACCTTTTGCAGTAATGCCCGAATTGTCTTTCATCAGTTTTGCCATATGCATGAGGTTATAGGTCATGAAGGTGAGGTTTTTGTTCGTAAAATCGCTCTCTGGCCCACCAGAGCCTTCATCGAGGTAGCTCGGACCAGGACCAATCGGGCCAATCCAGCCAGCATCAGCTTGTGGCGGAATCGTAAATCCCACATGTTGCAGGCTATACAAAATGTTCATGGCACAGTGCTTTACGCCGTCTTCGTTGCCGGTGATTAGGCATCCGCCGGTTTTCCCATAATAAATGTTTTGACCTTTATCGTTAAGGTCTGCCGAATTGCTATAAAAACGCTCAATCAGCAACTTCATCTGCGAGCTATTGTCACCAAGCCAAATCGGCCCCCCGAGCACAACGATGTCAGCCTTTTTCACTTTCTCGTATATAGCGGGCCACACATCGGTATCCCAACCATGTTCTGTCATGTCGGGCTGAATACCCGTGGCGATATCGTGGTCAATCACACGTATTAGTTCAGTATGTACGCCGTTCTTTTCCATGAGTCCCATACTTGCCTGTATCAGCCCGTCTGTATGACTGACTGCTGGTGATTTTTTCAACGTCGCGTTGAAAAACATCGCGCTCAGCCCATTAAAATTCGTTTCTTCCACTATATCTCCTATTGATATGAATCTATTATAGCATTCAACCCCTTATAAGCTTGTGCTTGCAGTACATTATATGAGCTGATATAGTTTGCGTACTTATGATAAAACCTTACCACAAGAGACATCACCCAGTTTTCAGGCCTGAA